>ERZ773211.10-NODE-10-length-96462-cov-75.5034_pt1 | contig 96462 bp, 94 predicted proteins | sample MGYA00511914_ERZ773211 | MGnify/ENA primary metagenome ERZ773211 (study PRJEB29015, sample SAMEA2738163) | human oral metagenome | biome: human oral; feature: human-associated habitat; material: saliva | place: China | collected 2242 ...
TTTCATAATAAATAGCCCTCCAAAATTTGTCCAAATTTTGGGGGCTATTACCAAAGCATATCTGTAAAGTCTATTATTTTTGTCTTATTTTGATAATTCAGTTAAATCATATGGTGTTTGTTGATAAACTTGGTTTAACCAGTTGTGATAGAATAAATAAGCAACACCTCTCCATCTATTTTTAGGAGTCTTAGTATCATCATTTCCTGGGTAATAATTCACCGGAACTTCTATAGGTAAGTTACTATTTTTATCACGAACATATTCATTATGAAGTGTATCAGCATCATATTCAATGTGCCCCGTCACAAATATTTTTCTTAAATCTTTAGTCGCAACAAGAAGCGTTCCAACATCTTCTGATTTAGCAAGAATATCTAATTCAGAAATAGTAGGAAGCTTTTCCTCTTCTATTTTTGTATGTCTAGAATGCGGTGCTAAGAAACTATCTGTAAATCCACGTGTTAATGTATGGTTTTCAATTAATACATCATGTTCAAAAACCCCAAATATCTTATCATTAACTTGCTCTTTTTTTACACCAAAATGGTAATATAAACTAGCCTGAGCTGCCCAACATATATTTAATGTTGAAAAGACATGAGTCTTACTCCATTCAAAAATGTTATTCAGCTCTCTCCAGTAATTAACTTCTTCAAATTCTAAATGTTCAATTGGCGCTCCCGTAATAATAAGTCCATCGTAATACTTATCTTTTACTTCATCAAATGTTTTATAGAATTTTTCTAAGTACGATTGTGCTGTATTTTTCGCTACATGACTAGTAGTATGTAAAAATTCTACTTTGATCTGAAGTGGAGAATTCCCTAAAAGTCTTAATAACTGACGTTCTGTTTCTTCTTTCTTCGGCATTAAATTCAAGATTAGTATTTTTAAAGGTCTGATATCTTGGTTCTTCGCTCTATTTTCCTCTATTACTACTACGCCCTCTTCTAACAGCTTATTTTTTACCGGTAATTCATTTTGTATACATATTGGCATTGTTCGTCTCCTTAACTACTCTTTTTCTTAAATAAAAAAACTCGCCACTATTACAAACTTATGTAATAGGGACGAGTCTATCGTGTTACCACCCATATTCGTGAATATATTTATTCACCTTTATCGATACGTGTTCATATCATTGTGCTATATCGTGCACCTACGTAATTACCTATTAGATAATTATTACTCCGAGACCATTTTCAATTATATCTTTTCTTACTTTCTTCCACCAACCGAAAGTTCTCTGCTTTGAATCGATTATAATCTACTTATCTCTTCAATGTGTTTCATATTAGTTTACTTAACATTATAAAGAATTTAACACTATTTGTCAATAGAAAGCGCCTTAAAAATCTTAGAATCAAAGAAATCTTCGTTTCTTTATTTTCTATAAATTATTTATTAAACTCAATAAGTTCGAACTTGTTTCCATCATAGTCAAGAACACTAACTGAAGTATTTACTATTACTCCACGTCCTACTTCTTTAATGCCTTTTTGCGTTAAGAAAGAACGGATTAAACCACCATGACATACCGCTAATATCGTCTTATCTGGGTGTTCTTCGTGCTTTTCTTTAAAGAATGCTTCTACTCTATCTGCCGCATCTGAATCTAATTCCATACCTCTTGTTTCTCCAGCCTTAAGACCTGCTCCGTACTCTGCAAAAGATACACCTTCATATTCTCCATATGATTTTTCTATTAATCTTTTATCTTTGATTACTGATAATTTCTTATTATCTTCACTATTTGAATTATCTAGCATATACCTTGCTGTGTCATATGCCCTACCTAAAACACTACTATAAGCTATATCAATATCATAGCCTTCAATTTTCTTACCTGCAGCAATTCCTTGTCGAATTCCTTCTTCATTTAAAGGAATATCAGTGTGTCCTTGAACCAATTTATTCTTATTGTAATCTGTCTCTCCATGTCTCGCTAAAATTATGCGCATATTCCCATCTCCTTACTAAAAAATTAGGGAGCGACCAAATAAAATCAATCTTTATAAAACTATGATTTTTTAGCCGTTCCCTTAATAATTTTAAATATTAAATTTCTCTAATGTATAGTCTTTTCCGTCATAGTGCAACACGTTTAATGCAGTATTATTAATTAACATATTAGATTCAGGATATAATCCTAAAGTACGTAAAAATATACGAATAAATGCACCATGACAAACAACTAAAATTGTTTCATCTTTGTGATTTAAATACTTTTCATTGAAGAATGAACTTGCTCTTTCATAAACATCTTCATCTTTTTCTATAGACTCTAAACCACTTTGAGCTTCTAATGCAGAAAAATATTCTTCAAAAGTACTCTCTTCGAAATCACCGAAGAATTTCTCTATTAAACGAGCATCTTCAGTAATTTCTTTATTAACATTAACCTCATTATTAGAATTATCAAGCATTAGTCTAGCTGTCTCTACAGCACGTTTTAACGGACTACTGAAGGCAAAATCAATGTTATACTCCGTTAACTTTTGACCTGCATTTCTCGCTTGACCTCTTCCAGTTTCATTTAATTCAATATCACTGTGTCCTTGAATTAATTTATTTTTGTTATAATCTGTTTCACCATGTCTTACTAATAATATTTTCATGATTTTTACCTATTCAAAAATGAAATCTTCATCTTCAATTGATTCAACATTCATACTTACAACATATCCATCACCTTTAACACTGAAGAAATCATGGTTTTTAGTGTTAGTATTCATTGCATTTTCAATGATTGGATTAATTTCTTTATCTTCGAAGTATCCAGGGTATCCTAAGTTAGCTAAAGCGCGGTTAGCATTGTACTCTACGTAGTCTTTAACATCTTCATATAGACCAATCTCGTCGTAAATATCTTTAGTATATTTTAATTCATTTTCATATAAATCTAATAATAATTTATACATTTCTTTTTCAGCACGCTCTTGCTCTTCTAGAGTTAAAGTTTTGAATATTTCTTGTGCATCAAATCCAGTAAAACTTCCGTGAATAGTTTCATCTAATAAAATTTTACGGATAATTTCTCCAGAAGTCGTTACTTTACCTTGCCCAGCTAAATATAATGGATAGAAGAATCCACTATAGAAAATATAACTTTCTAAGAATACTGAAGCTACACGAGCCATATATAAGTCATAAGTCGGAACTTCTGGTTTAAATAACTTCATGTAATAATCTTCAATTAATTTCGCTTTGAATTGAAGCTCTGGATTACTTGGAACCCATTCGTCTAATAAGTAATCTGTTTCTTGTGAAGGGATTAATGATGTAAAGATTGTTGAATAACTTTTTGCGTGAATTTGCTCCATCATTCCCATAAAGCTGTACACAGCTTGTTTTCTCATATCTTCAGTATGTAGAGAGACAAGCGGCATACCTTTATCACCTTGTTGAGTATCAAGGCCAGTTAAACCAGCTAATACTTTTTTGTAAGCTTCACGTTCTTTATCATTTAAATCTTCGTTCCAGCTCTTAATATCTTTTGATACTTTAAACTCAGTATCAACCCAAAATTGAGCAATATTTTGACGCCAATACATAAATGTTAAATCATCTTGTTTATTCCAGTTTACAGCTTTCATAATTAGTAATTTTTCCTCTCTTTTCTATATAGCACATGAAGTACATTCTTCTACAGAAAGTAGTTTATTTCTTGTGTAATATAGTGATTTCAATCCTTTGTGATGAGCATAAATATAATATCTAGCAAGCTCTCTTGTTGTGATATCAGAATTTACGAATAAAATCACAGAAATACCTTGGTCTACGTGTTCTTGAATAACTGCCATTAAATCAATAAGTTTCATTTGATCAATAGTAAATGCAGATTTATAGAACCATTGAGTTTTTGGACTTAAGTATGGCATTGGATAGAATGTTTCAGCATTTCCATAACTTCTACGTTCAATTTTATCAACAATAGGTAATACGCTTGATGTTGAGTTTTGAACATAAGAAATACTTTGTGTTGGTGCAATCGCCATTCTATATGCGTGATATAGTCCATTTTCTTTTACTCTATTTTTTAGACTTCTCCAGTCTTCTCTTGTTGGAATATGAATTCCATCGAATAACTCTTTTACTTTATCAGTTACTGGTAAGTAGTCATTTTCAATATATTTAGTGAAATATCTACCATTGTAATAATCTGATTTTTCAAAGTCTTTAAATGTTTCATTACGTTTTTTAGCAATTTGCATTGAACGTTCTAATGTGTAGTAGTTCATCATCATGAAGAATACATTTGCGAAATCTTTCGCTTCTTCACTCTCATAAGCGATTAAGTTTTTAGCTAAGTATCCATTTAAGTTCATTGCACCTAATCCAACAGAGTGGAACTCATCATTAGCTTTTACTACTCCAGGTGCATTTTTAATCTTAGTAGAATTACTTACAAATGTTAATGCATCCATACCTGAGTAGATAGATTCTTTAATTTTTTTACTTTCCATTACATTAACAATGTTTAATGAAGCCAAGTTACAAGAAATATCACGTTTAATAATATCATCTTCACCATAGTCCTTAATTATTGAAGTTTCTTGTAATTGGAAAATCTCAGTACATAAGTTACTCATTTTAACTTGTCCAATTTCACGAAGTGCGTGATCTCTATTCGCGTTATCTTTGAACATTAAATATGGGTATCCTGATTGTAATTGAGTTTGTGCGATTAAGTTAAGCATATCACGAGCATCAAATTTACGTTTCATGATATTTTCATTCGCAACAAATTGATCATAATATTTAGCAATATCAATATCATCAAGAACTAATCCATACTCTTCATAAATAGAGTGCGGTCCAAACATATAGAAATCTTTATTTTCACGAGCTAAATCAAAGAATAATGATGGTACGATAATACCTGTAGAAATCGTTGGAAGACGTAATTCTTCATCAGCATTAACTTTTTTAGTATCTAAGAATTCTAATACATCATAGTGGAAGATGTTTAAGTAAACAGCTCCAGCCCCAGGACGTTGTCCAAGTTGATCAGCATATGCAAAACCTTGCTCTAAAGATTTAGCTACAGGAATAACACCTTTAGCAACCCCTTTAATTCCTTTGATACTCTCACCACGTGCACGAAGTTTTGATAAGTTAATTGCAACCCCTCCACCAATTTTTGAAAGTTGCTTAGCCGTTGAATCGATGTAATTGATTGAGTTAAGTGAATCTCCTACTTCTAATAAGAAACATGATACTAACTCACCACGACGACTTCTTCCAGAGTTCAGGAAAGTTGGTGTCGCTGGTTGTAATCTTTGCTCAAGCATTGAAATCATAAGCTCTTTAGCTAGAGCAACATCTCCATCAGCTAAATACATAGCAACGATGAATACGTGTTGGTTAAAGTTTTCTAAATATTGTTTCTTATCATTTGTTTTTAATGCATAATCTTTATAGAATTTACTTGCTGCCATGTAACTTTTGAATTCAAATTTAAAGTTTGCAGCTAATTCTAAACATTCTAGAATTTCATCTTCAATATATTTCTCAAAGATATTATAGTAGAAGTTCTCTTCTACTAAATATCTAAGTCTTTTCATTTCTGAACTAAATTTTACAGTTCGAAAGTCTACTTCACGAAGAAATTCTTCAATAGCCTCAATGTCTTTTTCTAATTTAAAAAATCCATTGTCACCTCTTTTTGTTACTTCATTATTTAGTTCAATATGGTTAAATTTCTCCATTCTTTACACTCTCCAAATATATTTTTTTAAATTTTATTAAGTCTTTTGTATTTCCGTGTAATTCTATTTTCATAAGTAATGGTACGTTATACTTCTCGCTAATCGTTTCTGAAGCTTTAGCAAATCTATTACCCCAGTTTTTATTTCCACTACCTACTACCCCTTTTAAGTGCTTATGGTTATTTTCTAAAAACTCTGCTACACCTTCAGGGACTTGTCCGAAACCTATCGTTGGTGTTATTAAAATATAATCGAAATCAACTTCATAATCGATATCAAATAGGTCAATAACGTCCTCTTCTGGGATTTTACACATGTCTACAAATCTCTTACAATTTCCAGTTAATGAAAATACAATTATCTTCATTTTTTCTCACACTCCCGCAAAATATTTCCGGAGATATTTCCCGGAAATTTAACAACTTATATCAATTATACACTTTATTTTATTATTTTTCAATGATTATTTTTCCTATGAAAAGGCTTCAATTCTTTTTTGGAAATTTCTATACTTATTTAATATTTTAGAAATCTGTTATCTTACTTAGGCATCTATAAACTAAAAAATATTATTGTAAAAAATTTTTTACATTTCGTTTTTATAATATTATAGACAAAAAACTTTAAACAAAATTACTCTGTTTAAAGTTTTCTTCTATGAATCATATTAATTTATTTTATCGCTTTTTCTTCTCGCAAATTCAGAGAAATAGAACTTATCTACTCTATGACGACTCTCTGTATAATGTAGGAAATCTGTTCCTTCTGTATACACATCACTTCGTAATACTGCAATATGTTTATGACCATTTAAATCAATATATGTAGTATCTTCTTCATTAACAGGTTCAATTTTAAAATCTTTATTTCCATAAGAGATTTTAATTCCTAAATCTTTTTCTAGATATTCATATAATGATTCCTCTACACGATTTGTAGGTAGGTCCCCTATTGTACTTTTTCTAATATAATCTTTATCTAGTATTACTGCTTCTCCATCCACTATTCTTTGGCGTACTAAGTAGATTAACTTTTCATCTGGTTTAACAAGACCAAGTCTTACTAAAAAATCCGGAGCATCTACTTCTTTATTCACTAACACTTTAGTAGTTGCATCTACATCTTGAAATTGGCGACGTTCTTTAAAACTTAAAATTCCTGTTACAGGTAATCTAAATCTATGAACATCTAACACTATAGATCCTTTCCCTTGTATTTTGTGAATATAACCATTTTCTAATAAGAGTAGTAATGCTTTTCTTATAGTTTCCCTAGAAACATTATATTCTCTTGCGAGTTCATTTTCACTAGGTAAGAGAGAGTTAGACCTATATTGCCTATGCTCTATTTTTTCTCTTAACTCTAAATAGATCTTAAAAAACTTATTCATGATTTCCCCCAAAATAAATAAACTATATGTGTATATTTTACCATAATTTACATAAATATTAAATATTTTTTACTCAAAAACTTTTATAAACTCTCACATTTTTGTTAATTTGTGTAAATATGTAAACCGAATTCTGGGCAAACATCACTACTGCAACTTTGTTTATGTGTTATAATGTTTATTGGAGGTGCAATAATGAGAAAATATATTATACAGTTCCTTATTATTATAGAAAATTTTTCACTATTTATTAGTGGAATACTAGCCATAATATTTTACAATTGTTTTAATTTAAATTTTTATAAAAATTTCTATCAAAAAGAGAATTTAGCTCCTAAAATTGGAACCACATATGATAATCTAATACAAAATACTACTAATTTACTTGATTATCTCAATCATAAAACAACGCTAAATCTTGATTGGTATTCAGATAAAGACATACTTCATATGCAAGATGTAAGAACACTATACAATGTAAGTTACAAAACTATGGTATTCTTCTTTGTATTATTCATTATTTCAACCATATTATTAGTATTTCTTTGCAAGGAAAAAATACTTTTTTATATCTCAAGAACATTTAACAAAATACTAATATCGTTTATTATAGTAATTGGCATTTTATCATGTATTATTTCATACAATTTCACATCATTTTGGATAAAATTTCATCAACTTCTATTTTCTAACGATCTTTGGTTGTTAAGTCCTGACGAATCAAATTTAATACAAATGGTTCCTGAAGAATTTTTCATAAGTCTAATTACTACAATAATTATACACATATTTATATTATTTATTACATTATTTGTTCTAAATACTCTAGTGAGAAAAAGGTTTAAAAATAATTAGTCTTAAAGATGATATTTAAAATTTAATTTATTATAATTATGTGATATAATAAATTCTAGTTTCAAACAAATAAATTATGAAAGGATATAATATGGCTCAAAATGATAAAAATATTGTTACTGAAGATAAAGTAACATTTAGATTATGTGATGATTGCCTTGGTGTTAATCTTAAAACTTTAATCCCAAAATTAAAAAAGAAAGCTCCAAATGCTGAATTTATCATAGGATGTCAATCTTATTGTGGACCTGGAAGAACTCAGACGTTTACACTTGTTAATAGCAGAATTTGTATTGCTGATACTGAAGTTGAGCTAATGCCTTTAGTTGATGAAAAACTTAGAGATCGAATGAGTGCAGAAGATGAAGAAAAATACAGAAAACGTCTTGAACGTCGACTTGAACGTACTTTCTACTTCATTATACCTGAAAATGCAACAATAAAAGTTGGTGAAGAAGTAGATACTAACAAAGATGGAGTAATTGCTCGTAAAGCAGGGAAATCTTATTTAGATGATCTTATTATCGAAGGTGAAGTTGATAATACTAAACCTGGAACTTATGAATTAATATACAGAGTAACTATAGATAATAAAGAACACAAACGAAAAAGGCTTATTACTGTTATTGATGAAAACGTATAATCAATATTCATAAATACATATAAATATAAACCTATGGAATAAACGTTGTATATACGCTTTCCCATAGGTTTTTTCTTAGTTTTTATAAATAATTTTTATACTGTTTTTTTGAAAATAACGTTTACTTTTTTTGTAAATATGATATAATATAAGTAAAGACATAGAAGTCGGAGGTTATGATCATGGAAAATAAATATTCTAAAATTTTAGTCGCAGTTGACGGTTCAAAACAAGCTGAATGGGCTTTTAAAAATGCCGTAGCCATTGCTCAAAGAAACGAGGATGCAGAGTTATACATCGCGTCTGTTATTGATGCGACAATCGCAACTTCTGGTTTATCAGATCCATACATTTTCAACTCATTCTACAAACGTACTAAAGAATTAGTTGATAGCTATGTAGAATCTGCTAAAGAAGATGGATTAACTAAAGTATTCGGTATCGTTGAACAAGGTATTCCTAAAATAGTTCTTAGTGAAGATATTGTTGACGAAAAAGGTATCGATCTTGTAGTTTGTGGATCTTCTGGTTTAACTGGATTCAAACGTATGCTTATGGGATCAGTGTCTGAAGGTATCGTTAGATATGCTAAATCTGACGTAATCATCATTAAACAACGTTCTATCCCAGCGGATTTCGAAGCAACTATTGCTAAAAAATTCCAAGAAGAACAAGATAAATAAGTATCTCTAAAAAAGATTTAAGTTAATATACTTAATTTAAATTCATTTAAAATTTTTCCTTTTTTTATAGTGAACGACGCATACATCGTATGCGCCGTTTACTTTTTTATTAGTATATTTTTTTCACCTTTAAACTATCATAATTTAAGGCTGCAAGTTGTACAGAATTCGGACCAAAATACTTAGTATAATCATGAAGTTGTTGCTTATCATCATAAATATAAACCCTATCTCCGATACAATTTTCTTCATCTATTTCTACTATTAAGTGACTCATCATCGTCGAATAAATATTTCTCTCTTTACCATTGATTAAACATGTTTTCCCTTTTAGTCTATCTCGTAATATTCCATCACCATAGCCAATATTAACAACTGCTACTTTTTTATCAACATCAGCTATATACGAATTAGAATACCCTATGCACTCACCTTTATTCAAGGTTACTATATTAATAATTTCACCATAAACAGTAATTGGGTTTTTTATAACTAAATCCTTAAGCGTAACTGGATTTTCCTTCACATTATAAGGCATAGCTCCATAAAGAATAATCCCTAATCTCTGATGTGTTGTTTTCTCAAAAGCACCGTCTCGTAAAAACGAAGCACTATTTTGTAAGTGAACTACTTCAAAATCATGATATTTTTGTGCTTCATCAAGAACTTTCAATACCAATTCTTTTTCTTTTTCATAAAAACCATCAAACTCATCAGCAAATGAAAAATGAGACCAAAATCCTTTTAATTTTAGTTTGTTTTCTTTGCAGAAATTTATAATTTCTAGCACTTCTTCCAGATTTCTTGCTCCTGCACGTCTCATACTACCTGCAAATTCTAGCTGTAACGTTAAATCTCTCACATTATCAAGATTTTCTTTTAAATATTCAAGACTCGCAATATTTATCTCAATATTAAATTGTCTAACTAAATCAAAGTCATAAGTTGGATTTAGAAGAAAAATATTAACTCTATCTCCTAATGTTTCCCTTATTACTTTACACTCTTCTTCTTTTGTCGTTGCAAAGTAATTTATTCCTACTTCTGAGTATACTTTTACACATTCTCTTAAATCTAAATTATACGCATTATTCTTCACTACAGCTATTATATCCTGTGCTTGTTCTTTTAAATTTATTGCATTTTGTCGTATGTTATTATAATTTAACTCAATTGTTGCCATAAAAATCCTTTCTTAGATAAAAGGGAGTGACTCTAAAATCACAATTTCGGAGAAATAGATTTTATCAAGTCACTCCCGCAAAGTTTACTAGATATCCAAAAAACTTTTATAAAGGAAATTTAGATATCAATAAACTGCTTCTTCTATGAGTTTTCATATAACCTTTTTAAAGTTTAAGTCTTTGGGATCATCCCTTTTTTTATATTACTAAAAATCAACAAAGTTATTTGTTATAGTGGCTCAATATACCTAAGTAATATTTAACCCCTACTTTTAATATTTTTTCGTCGAAGTTGAAAGTTGGAGTGTGTAATCCTGAGACATAGTTTTTCTCTTCATTTCTTAAACCTAAAAAACTATAATTTATTGGAGACAATCTACTAAAGAACGAAAAGTCTTCCCCATATAGATAAGCCTCTTCTAACTCAATATAGTCTATATTTTCTTTTTCTATAACTTCTTTAATTACTTTATAAGGAACTTCATCATTAATTACCGCTGGATAACCTTCAGCAAAGTCAACACGAATACTTGCTCCAGTAAGATGTTCAAGTCCTACACGCGTATTTTCAATTGCAGCTTTTATCGTAGCCAGATCTTCCACGCTGTATGTTCTAATCGTACCTTCTAAATATGCATTTTCCGCTACGACATTCATCGCATCCCCGCCGTACATTTTACCGATATGAATAATATTGGTATTACGAGCTTTTGTATGTAACGCATTAAGTTTTAACATCTCTTGGAAAAACATTGTAGCCACATTAAGCGCATCTATTCCAGTATTTTTTAAACCTACGTGAGCTGCACGTCCTTTAATATAGATTCTATATTCGTTAGCACTAGCCATAATTTCTTTTGGTTTAGAAATAATATGACCTTCTGGATAATCTGGATTCATATGCAGGGCATAACTTGCTAAAATGTTGTACAATGAAAAATCAAAATCATTAATTAATAAATTCCCTCCGCCGAAAGTTTCTTCAGCTGGTTGAAATACAAAAATACTATTCACCTTCGTATCATTATTTTTATAATAATCTGCCGCTTCTATAACACTTCCTAAAAGCATAGTAGTATGTCCATCATGACCACATGCATGCATCACACCATCGTTATTAGATTTGAAATCAACATCATTTTCCTCTGTGATAGGCAATGCATCAATATCAGCTCTGAATATAATCGTATCTTTAGTTTCTACACTTGCTTTAAAGATTACTACCAATCCTGTCTCAAGAGTTTCTTGATATTCTATACCATATTCTTTTAAGACACTAGCGATAAATTCTTTAGTCTTATGCTCTTCCAAAGATAACTCTGGATTTTGGTGTAGGTGCCTACGCCATGATGTTAAATTTTCTTCAGTAATTACTTTCATCTTCTCTTCCTACTTTATTATAAGTTTCTTAATTCTGCAATAATATCTACTTTTTCTTCTGCAACTTCACTACGTATTTTGATTACTCGTGCTGGAACACCCGCTACTACATCTCCACTAGCTACATCTTTCGTTACTACACTTCCAGCTGCAACAACAGCATTGTCTCCGATTTGCACACCTTCTAAGATAACAGCATTAGCTCCGATAAGAACATTGTTACCTACACGTACTGGTGTAGCATTAGCTGGTTCAATAACACCTGATAACACAGATCCAGCACCAACGTGAGAGTTTTCTCCAACTTCCGCACGTCCACCTAAAATAGCATTCATATCGATCATAGTATTTTTACCAATTTTAGCTCCGATATTAATAACAGCACCCATCATGATAACCGCATTATCTCCGATACTAACATGTTCACGAATTGAGCATCCTGGTTCGATACGAGCGTTAAACTGAGTTAAATCAATCATCGGCACACCACTATTACGGCGATCATTTTCTACACGGTGATTTACTACCACAGCTTTATTAGCTTCGTAAAATTCCACCCAATCAGCAAAATCCGCAAAGATAACTCTTGAGTTTCCTTCACCATAAACTTCTAAAGTTTCTGGAAATTCTACTTCAGCGTTAAAATTAACGTAAACTTTAACCGGTGTTTTCTTTTTAGATGTTGCTATAAATTTAATAATTTCTTCTGTTGATTTCATTTCTTTCTCCTATTATCTATATAATTTTTTTCTATTTTATATCTAATTTTTACATATGTCAAACTAACTTTATTATAATATTCTTTGTTTAAGTATTATACTAGATTACTTTCTTCATTTATCTAGTTATAAACTACTTAGAGATAACTCTATTATCACCTCTATAGGACTCATTTGAGTCACTTCTGACTTTATTATTCTATACCTAGTACATCTTTCATAGAATATAATCTAGGTTCTTCAACACTGTTAAGCCACTGTGCAGCTGTAACAGATCCTTTTGCAAACATTTTTTTACTAAGAGCTGTATGTTTAATCTCGATTACCTCATCTTCTCCAGCAAAAATCACTTCATGTTCACCTACTATAGTTCCACCACGAACTGCATGAATTCCAATCTCTTTTTCTTGACGTTTCATATCTCCGTGACGACCATAGACTCTATTGTAATCTTCTACATCTTTAACCGCATCTACTAACATTTTTGCAGTTCCACTAGGTGCATCCACTTTTTTATTGTGGTGTTTTTCAATAACTTCTATATCATATCCGAGTAATAACTCACTAGCTTTTTTCACTAACTCGACTAAGACATTTACTCCTAAGCTATAATTTCCAGCGTAAACTACTCCAACATGAGTCGCTAGTTCATCGATTAATTCTAATTCTTCTGCAGTATGACCAGTTGTCGCTATTACAACCTTCGTTGTTGTACGTTTAGCATATTCAACTAGAGATGCAGTCCCTGCGTGATGAGAAAAATCAATAATCACATCAGCCACCTTTTCTAAACTTTCATATGAAGTATAAGTTGGAAATTTCTCTTCTAATAATTCTCGCCCTACTCCTGCAACAATTTCTAAATCAGTACTATCTTGAATATAGTTTTTTAGAACTTGTCCCATTGTTCCATTATAACCACTTAATAAAACTCTCATTTTTACTCTCCTTGTAATGAATTAAGTCTTGCGATTTCTTGCTCTAATTTTGTCGCTAATGTTGGTGCAACATGTGTCATTGGTAGACGATAATGGCAAGCTGATTTTCCGATTAATTCTACACATTTTTTAACTGGCATTGGGTTTGGTTCAGCAAATAACATGTGGATGAAGTCTAAGTATTTAAGTTGTAATTCAAATGCTTTGTCCACTTGTCTTTCTAAAGCATATTTACACATTAAGTGAGTTGCTTTTGGATAAACGTTAGCTAAAACAGAAATTGTTCCTTTACCACCAGCTAAAATAATCGGTACATTGATGTCATCATTACCTGAGTAAATATCAATTTTATCACCTACTAAGTTTTTAACTGCTAAAGTATGTGCAATGTCACCTACAGCATCTTTATACGCTACGATATTTTTATGTTGAGATAAGTGTAAAATAGTCTCAGGTGCCATAACTTGTCCTGTTCTTCCTGGTACATTGTAGAGTACGATTGGTAAATCAACACTATTAGCAATTGCTTCAAAGTGTTCGATTAAACCTTGTTGGCTAGTTTTAATGTAATATGGTGTTACTACTAACAATGCATCCGGTCCTAATTTTTCAATCTCTTTACTTAATCTAATTGAGTGAGCTGTATCGTTAACCCCGCTACCTGCGATAACTGGTACACGTCCTGCAACTCTATCAATCGCGAATTTAATAACCTCTACTTGCTCATCATCAGGCATAGTTGAACTCTCACCTGTAGTTCCCGCTACGATAAGCGCATCTGTACCTTCACTAATTTGGAATTCAATAAGCTCTCCAAATGTCTCATAATCTACACTTCCATCCTCAAAAAATGGTGTTACTATTGCTACTCCGCTTCCTGTATAAATTGTCATAATCTTGTTCTCCTTGTATATATGTTATTTTTATATATTTTTAATAATACTTTTTATTATTGTTTTAAAATTAAATATCTTGTCTAATTAAATCTTCTAAAGTCTCACCTTTTACTACTAGGCGACTAGTTCCATCTTTTACAAATACTACCGGTAATTTCGGTAATCTATTGTAATTGCTACTCATACTGTAGTTATAAGCTCCTGTCGATGATACTAATAGTAAGTCCCCTTGCTCAGCTTTAGGTAATTTCGCATCCATTACTAACATGTCTCCAGACTCACAACACTTACCAGCAACTGTATAAGTTGTATCAGCTTGTTCGTTCATCTTGTTAGCTAACATCGCCTCGTATTTTGCTTTATATAATGCATAACGAGGATTATCTGCCATACCTCCATCAACAAACACGTATTCACGACCTGCAAAAGTTTTCTTAACTCCACCAACACTGTATAATGTGCTACCTGCGTTACATGTTAAACTTCTACCTGGCTCAATAACTACCTTAGTTAGATTTAAGCCGAAATTATCACTTTCACGTTCCACTACTTCGATATACTCTCTTAAAAATTCAGCAAGTTCAAAAGGTCTATCTTCTTCAGTATAATAAACTCCGAACCCTCCACCTAGATTAAGAACACTTATAGTTAAACCTAATCTTTCTTGAACTTTTTTCGTAAATTCCATAACCACTTTTACAGCTTCGAAAAATGAAGTTTTCTCAAAAATTTGTGATCCTATATGCGAGTGGAATCCTACAAAGTTAAGATTACTTTGATTATTAATATCTGCGATTAAATCATAAATTGTTTCATCATATACTGAATAACCAAATTTCGAATCATCTTTTGCAGTTTTGATGTATTCATGAGTATGCGCATCGATACCTGTATTAATTCTTAGAAGTACATCTACAGTATTTCCACCCTCTTTTACGATTTCATTAATCATTTCATATTCATAGTCATTATCTATGACGATAGTTCCTACACCAACTTCTAATGCATATTGTAGTTCCTCACGAGTTTTATTATTCCCATGGAAATAAGCTCGTCTCATATTATATCCAGCTTTATATGCTGTATGAATTTCACCAAGTGAAACCACATCTACACCTAAACCTTCTCTACTCGCAATTCTTAATACTTCTAAACAACTAAAAGCTTTCGATGCGTAAAGAACTTCTGTATTAAACTTCGAACTTTTAAAATTATTAATAAAAGTTCTACATTGGTTCACTAACATATTCTCATCATAAACATAAAGTGGTGTCCCGTATTGAGCCTTTAACTCACTCACCCCAACACCTGAAATATTCAGTTCACCATTTTCTACCGTCATACCATCAAATAATCTCATTACTTTCTCCTTCAAATAAGTTATAAAAAATAGACTACAAGAACAAAAGGTCCTTGTAGTCTAGCTTATAATTCTATCCTATTCCTCTTGCCCTTATTATAAAAAGCTCACCATGAAGAAAATGGGCATTTTCTAATGACAGTGCTATGCCTATTCGACATAACCCCAGTGAAATAAATCACTTCGGCGATGCTACCTTTTAAATTAGTCATCGCGGCCTCTTTTTATAATACTTATCTATTTACGTTATAAAAATAATATCACGTTTAAAAATTATTGTCAACAGTTTTCAGAAAATTTTTATAATATCTTATTTTTGGATCATGTATATACACAATTAAAAATAGTTGTTATTCTCCTTTAAAACAACTATAATATACACATATTAAAAGAAGACACCTTACTACACTGCTTCTTATACAAAAAATAAAGGAAGATAAAATATGATTGACTTTACAAAAAACAACGACTTAAATAAAATTATCAGCGACAATGACATAGCGATTATACAATACGGAACAGCAACATGTATGCCATGTCACTCAATAAAAAACAGAATTACTTCGTGGCTAGAAGATCACAAAGACATCGCAGCATACTACGTTTCATTAGAAGAAAATATGGAAATTGCTGCTCAACGAGGTATTCTTTCTGCACCAACTGTAGAAGTTTATATTGAAGGAAGACCATCTATTCAAAAAAGCGGCTACTTCAGTCTAGATGAAATTCTAGAAAAAGTAAGTACTGTAAGTGAACAGATGAAATAAAAAACAAGAGCGATTCAAAGTTATTATTTTGAGTCGCTCTTATTATTAGTTTTGGCCTTATTTTGCTAATATATCTACAGGTTCTTCTCCTAGTAATAGTTTTACATCATTTATATCAACAATTCTAAAGCCTTTGATTTTTGATTCCAGTTGTCTTACTGACTTGGTCACCCTCGATGTATCGATAAGTAATATCTTTTCATAGTCAGGTACTTTTTCTTCTGCTCTCTTAAGAAATCTCATAACATGCTCAGGATGTATATATGTCTGACCTCTATATGATTTTATTTCTACTATAGCAAAATGACTATATGCTATACAGTTTCTAATCGCTCTTAATAAAGCATTTATTTTTGAAAAAGTAGTATATTTCGAAACTATTATTTTTTGACAATTAGAACAAATATTTTCCTCAAAAAATCTCCATTCATCTTTACTTATAACATCCTTTGAACCTATCCACTTCACATCACGACTTTCATCCATTCCCATTTGATTCATGACATAGGTAAATGAAAATTCATCATATAACTTATCAGAAATCAATTCATTTTTATCTGATTGGTATGAATCAATATCCGGTGTATACCAAGTAATTTTTTTATTACAGTATTCATTTCTTCTGAAAGTTTAATTGGTCTAGGGCTGTGGTGTATTTTATAATTTTTTTCACTTCTACTACTGCAACATTTCTTAAACATATCCTTCTCCTAAAGTTAGTAAAATTTTGAAATCAGTTTATGTCAATTTTATTATAGCATAGATCATGTACATAAAAAAGACACATAGGGGTGCATATGCGTAAAATAAAAAAGAGATATTAGTACCTCCTCCAAAAACTTTTGGAAAAGACGTCCGATATCTCTCGTCACCTTATAGTAGTATGTACATAAATACGTTTAAAAATGACAATAAAAATAACCATCTTTTATACACTGTAAGATAACATCTCCAAAATTCGAAGAAATTTTAGAGGGCTATTACAATTATAACATTTTCCACACTTTTTTCATTAAAATAGGAAGTGGTATACTGTCATTTGTATCATTTACATATTTTTAAAGGTATATTATATTTAAAATACTTTTTAACTATTTTACAACAATTCTAATAATTTCACTTTGTTTATTGTTTTAAATTTTCATTCATAAGTATATACTCAATCCATAACGTATCATCAATTTTTCTATCTTCATTTATATTATAAACCGTTATATTCTCCCTTTTTTCTATTATTAATCGGTTTACAATTTCATCTTTCGAAGAATTTCGTCCTACTATAATTACTTTTTTATTATCATCATTAACCAATGTTCTTATAATTCCATTAATATGCTCATCATCTTTATTAAATCCAAAACCTACTATAACAATATAATCAGCTTCTTTCCAATCTCTATATAAATCTACATACTCACAAGATTTAAAAATAGAAGTCATTGGTTTCGTTCCACTTTGTGTAAACAATAAAGGAACAATAAATTTACCTTTCAGATTCTCTTTTTCACTTATTTTATTTAAATACGGATCATACCACTGATCTACAGAACCATTTAAATAAGTAATGTTTTCCTTTTCACCGAGTTTATCTGCAATTATTTTATTATAATTTGTTGTAGCAATCTTAGCAACTTCTAACTTTAATTCATCAATACATTGTTTTAAATCACCATAATACCCCTCGTCAGCTATATCAGATGGGAGACTATCTACTATATAGTTTTTGACAGTCAATAAAAATATAGATATTTTACAGAATTTTGCCCAGTCATTTTTCGGACAATACAAATAATGCCAATTAGAATCAATTAAAGACTTATAGTCCAATACTGATGAAAAAATATCTTCTAGTATATACTTTGCAAAATATACTATTTTTGATTCTTTATCTAAAGTACTTATATCTGTACTTTTAAAATTATCGTATAAATATTCTATACCAATCACTCCTGCAGATTGATAATTTAATCTCAGCACTTCTCCTATATCATCAAACAAATCAATTTCTTCATCTTTTTTGTCAAAGATATTATCATTAATATTTTTCACAAGGTATGATCCTAATGCTCCAATTTGTAACTGTAAAATTGAGATGATAATCTTTTTAAGTTCAAATTGTAAGTCATCTCTCAATTTTTTATTCTTATATATTAATAAAAGAGCAGAAAAATAATTACTTTCGAATATCTCATTTCCTCTATTTAATGCACGATTAAAAGATATAACAGTATTAAGCTGACAATTACTAACTTCCCTATTTAACATGTTGCTTATTATATCATCAATATTTTCTATATGCTTTTTCGCATTTTTAGCATATGAGTCAAAATCATTCAACTTGCTAATGATATACTCACGCTTATGTTCAAGGGTGTCTTTTATTATATTTTCAATCACAGATTTTCCATATGAACTTACACTTCTTGTTTTATAGTCATTAGGTAACCATTTCCCTGCATATGCAGTAGTACCATCTATAGAATCCCTCATTTCAATAAATTCTTTTTTACTAATAGACACATCTTGTCTAAAAATATCTAAAGCGAACTTTCCACCTGTGGGTAACCCGTAACAAATCTCCGCACCTGCACCAAATAAAAAACCTACTTTTTTCATAAAATCTCCTACCTTCTATTTTATCAATAATCTATCATTATAAATTTAAAATTAAAAAAATTCTGTTTGTCACATCATTTCATCACTTTCAAGTAAAGTCTTATAACTATCAACAACATCATAAACTGCCTCTACGCTACTTATAGACCTAAAATATTCTCTAGCACATTGAATTTTGGATTCTTTGATTAAACGAAGTTATATTTAATTCATAGACCCTTTTATTTCGACAACAAAGTAAATATACTTAATAGTTCCTTCATAAAATGTAATCATCCAATCAGAATTATAGTGTCGAGCTGGAGATAAAATATAGAATCCATTGGATAATGTAACGTATTCTACAACGTTTGTATCGATAATCAATTCATTAGCAACAGCATTCTAATTGAATGAGTCATAAATAATATTGTCATACAAATGTTTCTTTTCCTTCATAGAATTCACTCCTAAACGCACCTTTATTGTAGTAGTAAATACATCAATAGCATTTTTATCATCCGTAACATTGTAAGTGATATACTCAATGATATCGGTTGCTTTTTCATCGTTAATAAGCCTTTTCGCCTTAATAATAAATTTCTCATCGATCGTGTAAGATAGTTAATCTAATAATCATTTAACGAACCACCGTCTTTTAAGTTAGTCGTTTATTTTTCAAAGTCAAAGACTGAAGAAAAATATTACGAATAACTTATACTACGACTACATTAATTTCTACGAACGTAGTGAGTTAAGAAATTATTAGTAAAGTCTGTGCAAACGGCTATACTTACTTTTTAAATACTAACATAAATCTATATATAAATCAAAAATTTTATCTAATTTAGAAATACGTTAATTCCTATATTATGAAATAAAATTAGATAATTTTTATTATATCCCCACAAATACTTTAACGATATCTTTCAGTTTAGAAAGAACTGATTGCTTCTTAGATTCCCTCTCTCCACCTACACGTCTTGTCGGTGGTAATACATCATCTAATTCAGTTCCACCTTGGGCAACATATCCTCTACTAATTGATTTTTCTATAAATTTCTTAGATTTTTCTTTTAGATTTTCTTCAGAGATAAATTCATTTATCTTTTGTTCTTTCTCTATCTTAGCATATTCATAAAAGGCTTCTAGTATGTCTTCATTTTTATCAAACTTAGTTAAGTCTGTACGATTAATAAATTCAATAATCAATTCTTCTTTGGCTCTTGTTCCAAGTGAAGAACGAATTAATCTTCTTATTTCTTCTTTTAATGTTTCATTATTCGTACCTTGCTCTTTAGCTTTTTCAAGTATTAAGGCTAGGATATAATCAAGATTTACCTCTTCAGTTTTTAGAAGATCAATATGGAACTCAACGTCAGCGAAATTGATTATCCCATCACCTTCACCATTTCCCTGATCTCTGCCACCAGAAGGATTTTTTGAAGCAATTGAGTCTTTTATCCAAATATATACACTCTTCATATCCTGTTTCAATCTCTCAGTAATTATCCTCTCAAAACTACTGAACTCATCATAGTTTCTCAAGATATTTTCTCTCTTCAAGACTTCACCAAATAACTTAACAAATTCTTTTTTATCTTTATCTAGTTTAATTTCTGTTGGGTCTGGGAATTTTTCTATGATTTCTTCACACAATTCCTTATACCCTTTAAATACAACTCCTGTATCTTCATCCATGAATCCATTAATGTAATCATCATAACTACGTTCGATAATTACATTAATACTGTTTTCATCACCAAATAATTTAATCGCATCTTTCGTAGCTTTTTCTAAGTTTCTAAAGCAAACTATATTACCGAAGGCTTTCATCTTATTTAGAATCCTATTTGTTCTAGAAAATGCCTGAATAAGTCCATGGTATCTTAAGTTTTTATCAACGAATAATGTATTCATAGTTGGAGCATCGAATCCAGTTAAGAACATACCAACAACAATTAGTAAATCTACTTCTTTGTTTCTTACTCTACTTGATAAATCTTTATAATAATTCTCAAATCCATTGCCATCTATAGTAAAGTTAGTTTGGAAAAATGAATTATAGTCATCAACCACATTAGTTAAGAATTGTTTCGCTGTCGTTGATAATGCCATAGAAGACATACTCTCTTCTTCAATTTCTCCTGAAGCTCTCTCTTCATTTGGAGCATAACTAAATATTGTCGCGACTTTTAGTTTTTTATCTTCAGATAAGTTTGCCTGTTGTTTTTTAAACTCTTCATAATACATCTTCGCGGCATCTACACTTTGCACCGCAAACATCGCATTAAATCCATTAATACGTTTATCTTTTACCGTATATTGTGTATTACGATAAGTTTTAGAATCAAACCTATCGAGAATATATTTAGTAATTTCTGAAATACGCTCTGGATGTATGAACATTTTATTCTCAAGAGCTTTTAGTTTTTCATCATCTGTTTCTTCTTCAGAACTCTTGAACTTCGGATTAATGCTGTTGTAGTCAATCTTGAATTTAAGAACTTTACCATCTCTAATCGCATCGGTAATTACATAACTATGTAATTGTGCACCGAACACATCAGAAGTTGTTTTTCCATCTAATGAATTTTCTACAAAGATTGGTGTTCCTGTAAACCCAAATTGGTAATAGTGTTTAAATGAACTTTGAATATTCTTTTGAGCTAAACCAAATTGAGACCTATGACATTCGTCATAAATAAATACGCAATGCTTATTATAAATTTCATGTCCTTTATTACTCTTAACAAACTCATTTAATTTTTGAATTGTTGTAACAACTATTTTATTGTCTTGTTTTTCAATACTAACTTTTAATTCTTTAGTGTCCTTACTTCCATTTACACTATCTTTTTGGAATTTTTGGTATTCACGCATAGTTTGATAGTCTAAGTCTTTTCTATCAACTACGAAGAACACTTTATCAATATAATCTAACTCAGTAGCTAATCTTGCAGATTTGAATGATGTTAAAGTCTTACCAGATCCAGTAGTATGCCAGATAAATCCACCAGCTTCCACACTTCCAGCTTTTTTATTTTCAAAGCTAGAATTAATTCTCCATAATAATCTTTCAGTCGCAGCAATCTGATAAGGACGCATAATTAGAAGGACATTTCTTGAATTAAAAATACAATATTTTGTTAAGATCTCAAGAATAGTTCTCTTTTCAAAGAAAGTCGCTGTAAAATCTTCTAAATCAACAATAACCCTGTTCTTAGCATCTGCCCATTCACAAGTAAACTCATAATTACTCTTATCACGTTCAGTAGTATTAGCGAAATACCTAGTATATGTTCCATTTGAAATTACAAAAATTTGAACAAACTTATAAAGAGAATTGTCTAAGTTAAAACTTTCATCCTCATACCTTTGAATCTGATTAAAAGCTTCTCGAATATTTACTCCACGTTTTTTTAATTCAATATGAACAAGAGGTAAACCATTTACTAAAATACTCACATCATATCTGTTTTTAGCGACAGTAACCTGATTAACCACTTGCAAGTGGTTGTTGTGAATATTCTTCTTATCTATTATCTTAATATTTCTTAATTTGCCGTCATCAAAAACAAAATCATAAATATGATTTTCTTGAATCTTACGAGTCTTTTCGATTATTCCATCATTAGGTGCATCTAAATACTCTAGTAAAAATCTTTTCCATTCACTATCACTAAACCTAACATCATTTAATTTTTCAATTTGTACACGAAGATTCGCATACAAATCATCCATACTTCTAACATCAAGTCTTTCATATCCTTGAGAAATTAGATTATTAATCATGTTTTCTTCAAGTTGTGATTCAGTTTGATATTCTTCTACTCTACGTTCAGGCTTTTCAAATTTAGCCAAAACTATTCCACCTTGCATCTCTGCGATAGGTGACGTTTTATACCTGAATTTTTCTTCTGACATACTCTCACTCCTTTTCTTTTTTATTTATATTCAAGATTTTTCACAATAACTTATTATCTTGGAAAGCTTAATAGACACTCTCTCCAATATTCGTATTGTTTTTGGCGTTGATATATTTCTTTTGGTAATCCCTCTTTAATATCATTTACTAAAGTATCAAACTTGTCAAGAATTGATACAACATGTTGTTGAACATGAAATGGAGGGATAGGGATTTTATAATTATCTGTAATCCCTGTTGCTATTTGGGGAAGTTTCCCAGAAATAGCTCTACTTCTAAAATACTCTATATTATTTTTCAAATAATAATACAAGTACTTAATATTATTTTCAGTATTTATTGAGTAAGACCACATCTCATTTTTATGAGTAAACATACCATCATAATACTCAAAATCAATATTTCCTCTTGATTTCACAATAATACTTGGTTTAACAATAATATTATCTTTACCAACCGCTTCTACACCTAGATACGCTACTGTATTTCCTCCAGCAAATACTTTTACTTTTCCATTATCTATATTTAACTCTTGCATTTGCTTTGCAGTAATATTAATACCCTTTTGTCTAATACAAATATCAGAAATTTTCTTCCACTCTATTTTATCCTCAATATCAACTTCAACTATACTAGCAGCTTCTAGTAAAATATCATAGTATAAACTAGTTATGAATCGAATCGAATCGAATCGAATCGAATCGAATCTATCAGAAACTTCATCAAATGTCAAGAGTTTTTCTCGATAATATTCGTATTGTTTCTGACGTTTTTCAATTTCTTCAGGCAACAATCCTTTTGTATCTGCAAGTAATACTTGGAACTTATCTAAGACTTTCACTATTTTATTTTGAAGTGAAAGAGGTGGTATAACAACCTTTACTTTACCAAGTTCTTGACCACTTAATGATGCCCTAGTTGTAAATGAACTCCTTTTTATTATTTCTTTTCTTATCTCATGACATCTAAACAAATGTGCACTATATTCAGGTATTAATAAATCAACATTTTTAAGCCTACCTCTTATAGTAAATCCATTAAACACAGTATTATTTAAATCATCTACCACAACTGAAGAATAACCTACCTCTTCTTTCACTTCTGAGGTACGAGTAAAAAGAACATCCCCTTTTTCTACACTAAATCTTGCTATTTCATCTTCTGTTAAATCTACTTTTTCTACTATATCCTCTTCTTGTAATCTGTCTAATTTATAAACATTCACGTAACTTATAAAAGGAATTCCTTTTCCAAAATATTCTTTTCCCTTATTTAATCCATTTTTAAAATCAAATATTTCATCCAATTTAAAAATATTTAATTTTCTATCTTCTTCCATTTCCTTAGTCACTTTAGTCAAGTATTCTTCACTTAATAATTTATCTCTATAATACGTATATTGTTTAGTACGTGACTGAAGTTCCGACTGAAGTTCCATAACATAATTTGTAAATTTATCAAGTATTTCCACTATTTTTTCTTGAATTTCTATTGAGGGAATAGGAGCTTTAAAATCCTTTAATTTATCTAATTTTAATGCAGGTATCCCTGAACCATATTGTGCTTGCATAAAATAATCTTGATTCATTTTTAATATATGATAAATGTACCTATTATTCACTTTTTTATTTTTCTTAATATAATAACAATGAGCATTTGCCCAAAATTTACATTCAACATAATTTACATAACCTGCTGATGCTCCTCCTTGACTAATAATAATGGTGTTCTCGTCTACATTATACTTATTAGTCCACCCAGAATATGTTTTTCCTCCATTATATGCCGGAAATTCCCCTTCTTCTAATAATTCAGTCTTATTAAGTTGCTTCCCTTTTAATATTTCAACTACTTCCCCTAACTTCTTCCATTCTACTTTTTCATTCTTAAGTAATTCTAATATGTTCGTCATCTATTTTCCTCCTTTCTTTGCTATTTTTTCTATGTTTTTAATTTCCTCTAAATAGTCTTGTTCTACTGGTGTTAGTGTGTGAGCTGAATACTTTTTATATTCTTCTAAAACTTTTTCTTCCATTTGTTTTCGTGATACACTACCTGCATTTTCTAATACATCTTCACCTGTTGCTCGTAGAATACTATCTACATGTTTTACCCAATCTACCATTGTCATAGCTACTTCTCTCTCTGCTTGTCTCTCCGCAAAATCTAAATACCCGGATACAAGCCGATTTAAACCACGTAATTCTTTTTCACTTAAATAGTTTTTAGCTGTTTTAGCTTCTGATAATGTTGGTAGTTCTCCTTTAAAGGTAGTTAGTCCCATAAATTCTTTATCACCATCTACTCTATCGAATATTAATTCACTTGCCGTATGATGATGTATTGCATAATGCATTTTATTTTGAACAGTAGCAAAGAATTTCTTCGCTTCATCACTATTCTTATCATAGTCTATTGATGTTGAGAATAATTCTAACACTTGACGATAAAATACTTTCTCACTAGAACGAATATCACGAATACGATCTAAAAGTTCTTTGAAGTAGTTTCCACCACCGAAGTTTTTAAGACGATTATCATCCATAACGAAACCTTTAATTAGATATTCTTTTAAAACTGTAGATGCATATTTTCTGAATTGCACTCCACGTGGAGAACGTACGCGATAACCAACAGCGAGAATCATATCAAGGTTATAAAAAGCTACTTCTCTACTTTGAACTTTTCCTTCTATTGCGCCATGTTTAGTGGTTGTCAACTGATAGTTTACAACCACTTTTTCTTCCAATTCGCCATCTTCTAATATAGCTTTTATATGTTTACTTATATTCTGTTTCGTTGTTTGAAAAAGTTCAGCTATTTGTAGTTGATTAAGCCAAACTGTACCATCTTCTAATTTAAGATTTATTTTTGACTTTCCATCTTCAGTATTATAAATAATTATTTTATTACTCATCATCTTCTAGCTCCCTAACTATCTCATCTATAGATGCGCGTAATTTTTCTATTTTCTTCACAGTTTCAGCAATTTCTTTATTTAATACTTTGATGTCAATTTTTTCTCTAGTATCTTCTTTTTCAACATATGTTGTTACTGATAAATTATAATCATTTTCCCCAATTTCACTGTTATCTACATATCGTGAGAAATATTCTACATCTGCTCTATTTCTAAATTCTTCGATAATATTATCTATATTTTTTTCTTCTAATATATTATTATTTGTTTCTTTTTTGAATTCTTTAGATGCATCGATAAATAACGTTTTATTCTCTGTTTTATTTTTTGCTAATACTAATACACATGTAGCAATCGACGTACCAAAAAATAGATTATCAGGAAGTTGAATAACACAATCTACAAAGTTATTGTCTACTAAATATTTTCTAATAGTTTTCTCTGCACCTTTTCTATAGAAAATACCCGGGAAACAAACTATAGCTGCTCGTCCTTTACTCGATAAGTAGCTAAGTGAATGCATAATAAACGCATAGTCCGCATATGATTTAGGGGCAAGTTTACCAGCAGGTGCGAAACGTTCATCGTTAATTAGTGTTGGATCTGCATCACCTATCCATTTTATAGAATACGGTGGATTAGATACGATAGCATCGAAAGGTCTCTCTTCTCCATGATAAGGATTTAATAATGTATCTCCACGTTTAATAGAAAAATTATTATAGTTCACATTGTGTAAGAACATATTCATTCTAGCTAAGTTATAGTTAGTCATGTTGATTTCTTGACCATAATAACCTTCTTCTATCTCTACCCCTTCGAACTTTCTCATTTGTAGTAGTAACGAACCACTCCCACATGTCGGGTCATAAACTTTATTGATTTTTTCTTTTCCATCAACTACTATCTTCGCTAACAGTCTTGATACTGTTTGAGGAGTGAAGAACTCTCCTCCAGATTTACCTGCATTAGATGCATAATTAGAAATTAAATATTCATAAGCATCTCCAAAAGCATCAATATGATTATCTTCGAAATTACCAAAATTCAGTTCACTAATACCTACTAAAATACTAGTTAATTTCGTATTTTTTTCTGGTACAGATTCTCCTAAACGATCACTAGTTAAATCTACATCTCTAAATAATCCTTTGAAGTCCTCTTCTGATTTACTACCAATAGCACTCGCTTCTATTTCTTTGAATATAATATCTAATTTAGCATTTAAGTTATCTTCTTTAGCTGCAGTTTTCACAATATTTTCAAAGAGTTGGCTCGGCAAAATGAAAAATCCTTTTTCTTTAACAGTTCCAGGTTTAAAATATTTTAATGCTTCATCATCACTTAACTCAGCATAATCAAAATCTACAGCTCCTGCTTCACGTTCGGCTCTATTGAAGTAATCTCTCATGTTTTCTGAGATGAATCTATAGAATAGTATACCTAATATATATTGTTTAAAATCCCAGCCGTCTACTGCACCTCTTACATCATCAGCAATCGCCCAAATTTTTCTATGTAATTCTGCACGTTGTATTGTTTCGTAATTTTCTTTTACACTATTTCCCATTTTCATCTCCTAATTTCTTATATTATCCCTACCATTATATCACATAAAGTGTACATAAAAAAAGACACGTATAGATTATAACGTGTTTTTAAAAAGGAATACTAAATTTTCAAAATTCAGGAATTTTTTGATTAGGTTATATCTTTTATTTACATAATCTTAAAAATATAATTTTAATTCTAAATATAATAAGAATATCTTTTCTGATAGGAGCTATAGTGATATAATTAAAGTAGGCTACTTGCCCGGAAGGGAGGTGTTTATATGGTTGATATATTCATCCAAATCCTTGTTGGGCTATTTGTAGGAGTTATTCTCCTATTTATAGAATATTTTTATTTTCTAAATGATAAAAACAACAAGAAGAAGTAGTCTTATTTAGACACGACGTATGTGTATCACTTCATGTATGAATATATATTAGCCTACTAAATCGAGTATGTTAATACATATAAAAAAGCAACTGAAACACCACTTCAGTTGCTTTTCGTGTTTATATGTGAATATATTCATCCAATTCACTTAATTACATTCTAACACATCTATTTTCTTCTTGTCAATTAATTTGAAGGATAGGATATAGTAAAATTATTACATTAATTCCCAAAGTAAATTCCAGTTAAAGTAAACATACTGAATTTTAATTTGAAACTAGTTTTTATCTAGAAATTAACCTTTTATAATTAACCGAATTTGACTAAGAACAAAATTTTGTCTAACTTTTTGAGTACAGTCCCTTTTACTACTTTATCTCATTATACTTACTTACTCCATTACAAACCTACTCGCTAATTTGTAGACTTGTTTTATTTCTTTTGTTTCTAAGTTCCAAGTTTTTAATTCTTCTTTTATTAGTTCTGGAAATCTCCTACTTATATCTCTTAGTGCATTTCCTACTGATTTTCTTACATATTCACTAACGTCTTCTTTTAATGGTGCTATTCTATTTATTGCTTCTTGTGGATTTTCTTTAAAATACGGTCTACTAGTCCATATTCTTAACCCTTCTGTGACAGCCCTTCTAGTATTTGGATTATCAGAACTTAGCCAGTCATCAATTACAGGTATTGCATTTTCATATCCTATATTTTTACAATATTCATCAAATGCTTTCGCAAGCACCTCTTGTTCTCTCCAATCATCATCTTTAGATACTTTATCTCGCATAAAAGTTAGAATATCAATATCATCTGATAAATATCCGAAAAGAAATACACTATACATTCTAACTTGATATACTTTTGACTCATAGGATAAGAAAGCTAACTTCTTAATATAAGCTCTATCATTATTTTTATAATCAGCTAAGGCTCTTTTCTCTTCTTCCTTGAATCCACTCCTTATTAGAGAAAATTCTTTCTCTAGGCTTTTAATATATTCGTTCAAATAAATCCACCACCTTATTATTACTAAAAAAAGCATATAGAATGTTAGACACTCTATATGCTTAAGGATGATTTGCTAAAATTAGTTGTTAGCTTTTAAGAAATCAACAGTTTTTTGGATTACTAACTCACCACGTAAGTCTTCAACACTAATACGTTGTTTGATTCCTTCTTCAGTCATGTTGTACATAGTAGCAAGTTCTTTAACTTCTGCATCGATATCAGCGTCTGTTACTTCAACTTTTTCTACTTCAGCGATTTCACCTAATACGAATGAAGTTTTGATTTTGTTTTCTGCATCAGATTTCATTTCAGCTTTAAGTTCAGCTTCACCTTTTCCAGTGAATTGTTGGTATAAATCAAATGATAATCCTTGACGAGATAAGTTTCCAGTGAATTGTTCAAACATAGAATCAACTTCTTGTTCTACTAATTTTTCTGGTACAGAAAGTTTTGCATTTTCTACAGCTGTAGAAATTACTTTATCAGAATAAGATTTTTCTGCTAAGTTTTCTTTTTCTAATTTAATTTCTTCTTTTAATTTTTCTTTGTATTCAGCTACTGTTGAAGCTGCTTCTTTAGAGAATTCTTTAACGAATTCATCAGTTAATTCTGGTAAAACTTTTTCTTTTACGTCGTGAACTGTAACTTCGAATTTAGCTTCTTTACCAGCTAAGTCAGCTACTTGGTAGTTTTCTGGGAATGTTACGTTAACAACTGTGTCAACTGGTGCAACTTTTCCTTCTAATTGTTCTTCGAATCCAGGGATGAATGAACCTGATCCTAATTCTAATTCGTAACCTTTAGCTTCTCCACCTTCGAAAGCTTCATCTCCGATGAATCCTTTAAAGTCGATAACTACGATATCACCTTTTTTAGATTCTCCTTCTTTGATTTGCCATTCAGCTTGACGGCTTAATAAGCTATCTAATCTTTCTTCTACATCAGCATCAGTTACCTCTACTGAGTCTTTTTCTAATCCAAGGTTTTTGTATTCACCTAATTCAACATTTGGTTTAACAGTAACAACTGCTTCGAATTTAACACCTTCTTCTTTGCTGATTTCTTTAACATCGATATCAGGCATAGCTAATGGTGAAACTTCTAATTCGTCGATAGCTTTAGTGTAAGCTCTTGGTAATACATAATCAACTGCATCTTGGTATAATGCTTCTTCACCGTACATTTTGTTGAATACGGCTCTTGGTAATTTACCTTTTCTGAATCCAGGTGCGTTAACACGTTTAACTGCACGTTTGAATGCTTGGTCTAATCCTTTCGCAAATTCTTCTTTTGTTGCTGAAAAAGCGATAACTACTTTTCCATCTTCTTTATTTAAAATTTGTGACATTTATTTTTCCTCCAAAAATACTTTTAAGTATCATCAAAAATGTTAGTATAAAAATACTAAAAACTCTTGATTAATTATATAGTAAATAGCGTAAAAAGTCAATAATTACACATCTAAATTATTGTTTTCAAAAGTAATTTACATAGTTTCAAAAAAATCTTAAACTACAGATAATTTAATACTAAATTTCAAAAAAATTGTAATACTTCTAATTTTTTTCTATTTACCATTCAATATTTTACTAAATTCTTTTATAACTTTATCATTTTTCTTATAATTAGGATAATATTTCTCTAACAATGCATAAAATCTCGGTGTATGATTAGTTTCTAACAGATGCGTTAGCTCATGAACTATAATATGCTCTAAACATTCAATCGGATATTTTATAAGTTCATAGTTTATCCAAATTCTTTTCGCTTCGATGTTACATGTTCCCCAACGCGTTTTCATCTTTTTAATTCTAAATTGTTCAACATGAACACCCATAATTTTTTCATGTTTATTAATAAACTTCAACCCTATATCATAAAGAATTTTTCTGAGTTCTCTTGTGACTATCTGTTCTCTATCTTGATCTTCATCTTTAATACTTAAGATAAGTTTATCATCACATAAAGTCACCCCATTTTTTCTATCAATCTTTACTTCTAACGTATATTCTTTACCAAAAACAAAGTGCTTTTCTCCTGATACATAACTTTTTACAGTGTGTCCATTCGTTAATATATTGTTTCTTCTTAATTTGATTTCATCAATATTTTCTTGAATCAATTTCTTTATAATATAATTAGGTGTTCTTGGAGGGGCACTTACTACAACCTCAGCGTTTTTTTCGACTTTTAAATAAATGTTTTTCATTTTTCTTCTGTATTTAATCGTAACGACTAAATCACCTACATTTATTACTCTTTGCATACTACCCCTCCTCATATTATTATTTTAATTCACATCCTACCAAAGCAGTCCCAACTCGTATATGAGTTGCACCTTCTTCGATCGCAATTTTATAATCATTACTCATACCCATCGATAAAAATTCACATGGCGCATATGGCAATTCAAGTACTTTTACTTCATCACGAACTTGTCTTAATTTTCTAAAACAGTTACGTAATACTTCTTCATCATCAACAAAAGGTGCCATTGTCATTAGGCCTACAACTTTAATTTTTGAATATTGTTCTAATGATTTTATAAAATCTACTGTTTCTTCCGCTGTTAATCCATGTTTACTTTCTTCACCAGAAACATTAACTTGTACGAAACAATTAATTTCTTTTTCTGCACGTTTTTCGATTTCCTTAGCTAAGCTATCTCTATCTAGAGCATGGAAATAATCGACCTCGTTAATAACATCACGTACTTTTCTAGTTTGCAAGCTTCCTATTAAATGCCAAGTTTTATCAGAATATTTACTTTTTCTCTCAACATAATTTTGAGGACGATTTTCAGCAAAGTCTGTAATTCCCGCTTCTATTGCTTCTTCAACTCTAGCATCTGTAACATATTTAGTTACAGCTATTAATTTCACTTCATCAGCATTTCTACCGACTTTTGCACAAGTTTCAGCTATTTCTTTTGTTATTGTCTCAAAGTTTTCTCTAACGTTCATTTTCTCTCCTATTTATTTTCCATTTTACTGTTTATTATTTTATTATAACATGATGTTTATTATTTTGTTATTAATTAAATAAAAAAGACACCTACAAAAATAGATGTCATAACACGTAGTCGGACGGAGTCGCACCGCCATTTCTCTTCTCAGAGCGTATTCCTTATTCAAACCACAGCCCTACTTGTTGCTCCCATTATATCAGATTTTTACTTTATACTCAACTATTCACATAGTTCCACAAATTCCTTAAATTTATTAAAAGAGGTAATAAAAAATTTCCGAAGAAACTGAATTCCTCGGAAATTATGCTTCACGCTTATATTTTTCTGAATTTCTTATTAATATTATTCTTAATCCCAAGAAGAAATATATTATACAACTAATAAATAATATACCTAAACTAAAAATCAACAATAAGATACTGTACACTAAGAATAGAAATGCGACTATGTTGTGGTTTATACCTTTTTTAAAAATCACAAATAATAATAGTAAAAATAAAACTATTAAAAGTGCAAAATATACCCAAGCTAGTTGTCCCATCACTTGGAAGATAAAGTGCATATCCTTCGTTGATACGTTAGCACTATCTTGTGTAAGACGTGTTTGTTCACGAATCTGATCAACAATCTTGTTTCTTAAATATTCATTTCCTGCATATTCTCGAAATAGGTTGATCATACTACCAACAAATCCGATATATGCAATATAAACTACACTAGAGATAAGTAATAATATCTTCTCTAATTTGTCAAAAAACATTAATTTTCACCTTTATTTTTACAATTAGCGCAAGTTCCATAAAATGATAATGAGTTATCTTGAACTTCAAAAGAGTACTCTTTTTTCATATATTCAATAAGTTTATTAAATATTGGGTTAGATACTTTTTCGATGCTATTGCAGTTAGTACATATTAAATGATGATGAAGTTCGTCATCTACAGATTGTCTTAAATGATATTTAGAAACACCATTACTGAATGAAATTTTCTCTAAAATCTTTAATTCATAAAAAATATCTAGAGTTCTATAAACAGTAGCTATACCAATATCTGGCGTTTTTTCTTTTAAAATAAAATATAATTCCTCTGCACTAAGATGTTTATCTTCATTTTCAACTAAAATCTCTACAATCTTTTCCCTTTGAGGTGTTAACTTGTAAGAAGATTTTTGAATAATTTTAATTATTTCATCATAAATACTCATATATTATTTCGCGCCTTTCCTATTTTTTAAGTAAGCTAATGCAAGCATAGTCTTACTGTCAGTTATAACATTATCATCTAAAAGCTTGAACGCTTCTTCAATTTTATATTTTCTTAAATTAATAAATTCATCGTCATCTGGATCTATTTCTCCAGCATATTCTAAATTATCAACATAGTAGATTGTGATTAACTCAGAACTATACCCTAACGCTACGTGAACATCGCATAGTTTTTCTAATCTTTCTTCTTCTACTACATATCCAGTTTCTTCTCGTAATTCTCTAATAGCAGATAATTTTTTGTTATCTTCACCTGGTTCTAGTTTCCCTGCTGGAATTTCTAAAGTTACTGCTTCTATCGCTTTTCTATATTGTTCTACAAGAATGACTTCATCATTTTTTGTTAAAGCTAATATTGCTACAGCACCTCTATGATTTATCAGTTCACGTTTTGAAGTTTCTCCATTTGGCAAAGTAACAGTATGTACTTCTACATCTAAAACTTTCCCTTTAAAAATTTTTTCTATTTCAATAGTTTTTTCTTCTAAATCTATTTTCATAATTCCCTCCAAATTTTTACAAACTATATTCTTCTAAATCATGTGCAATCTTAATATTACATTTATCACGTAATGATTCTATAGCCTCTTTTTCAATATTTCTATCATACCTAGCACTAATATGTGTTAGAAATAGATTCTCAACCTTACTTTGTGCTATCATTTTCTCAATATCTAAGATACTCAAGTGATAATTTTTTCTAGCATGATGTGCATCTTCTTTAAGTAAATAAGTGCACTCTGAAATAATAATGTTACTGTTTTTAACAAACTCCCCTAAACCATCAAAGTATCTAGTATCTGGTATAATCGAAATCTCTTTTTCAGGTTTATCTTCAGATAAAAATTCTCTTGAATTATACACTGTTCCATTAAATTCAAAAGTATCTGCTTCTTTAATTTCTCTATAAAACGGCCCTGGCATAATTCCCAATTCTTTCAGTTTGTTTGCATCCAAGCTCCCTTTTTGTTTTTTGAATAAAATTTTATATCCAAAACATTCAATATTATGAGCTAATGGGTAACTAAAAACAGCTACAGTTTTATTATCTATTATACACTGTTCACTAGAAATTTCAATATATTCTACCCTATAAGAAAGTGAACAATGTGTGAACATCATATTGTTTTCTATAAAATCTTTAATCCCGACTGGTCCATATATACTAACATCCGAAGCATTTGTGTCTAAAAGGAAACTTCTAGATGATAAAAAGCCTATTAATCCAAGAACATGATCTGCATGAAGATGGCTAATAAAAATTTTAGTTATTTTTGTCGGTTTAATATTTGTTCTTAAAATCTGGTGCTGTGTTGCTTCTCCACAATCAAACATCCAACACTCTTTCAATTCTTGCATAAAATTAAAAACAAAACTCTGTGTATTTCTAAACTTCGCAGGAAGCCCTGCTCCTGTACCTAAAAATTGTACTTCCATCATATTCCTCAATTCAATTTTCTAAAATAATAGTGGCCTAAAAAGAAATACCATTTAAGCCACTGTATGTAATTTATAGTTTAACTACAAAAATCTGTGCATCTTGTAGACATGTAATCACATGCTCTACTCCTGCTGGAATTTCTAATAGTTCAAATTCATTTACAGGTTCTACTTCTTCTTCAAAAGAAACTGTAATTTTTCCGCTGATGTTTAGTAATAAGATATTTTTATCATTACTGTATGAGTCTGTTTGGTTCCCTGTTTTCAGATTCATATGAACTACTTGATATCTCTCATTTTCTAAAATAATTCCACCTAATAATGCATTTTTATCTAATTTTATTTTTTTCATAGTTTTATCTTCCTTTACGTTTGTATAACCCATCTTCTTCAATCATAATTAATTTATTCTTGAACAGTCTTCCTACCGCACGTTTAAAGCTTCCTTTACTCATTCCAAATACTGCTTTAATCTCTTCTGGATCTGATTTATCAGTAAATTCGCAATAACCGTTATTTTCGATATAGTCCATTATTGCCTGACCATCGCTATCCATTCTTTCGTGAGCACGTGGTAAGAATGAACCATTGATTTCTCCGTTATCTTTAACTCCTATAACACGTAGTGTCACTTTCTCACCAAGACGTGGTTCTTTTTCACGTTCGCTTTCATGAACGAAAACTTTATAACCATCTTTTGTTAGTAAGAATGTTCCTACACGCATTAAACGATAAGGATAAGCTTCAATATCCTTGTTCTTCATACTCTTAGTAGCTTTTGAATATAATGATGCTACGATAGTTTCTGTTGCTAAACGCGCGAATAATTGTCCACTGAAGTCACGACGAAGTGTGATAAATAGCTCATCCCCTTCTTTTGGCCAAACACTTCTTAACTTAGGTAAGTCTTCCCCTAAAAGTGGAATTTCACGAGAGAACCCAATATCAAGCCCTACTCTATCTTCCTCCACTTTTACAACTTTACTAAATGCATAATCACCATAAGTTACTTCTGGTATATTTGGTGTAGCGAACAATTTTCCACTACGTGAAGGATATACGAACATTGAATACTCTTCTCCAATTTCGTAATCATCTAAACTTTCAACGTCAGATTCGTTACAGCTTATTTCTTCTTCATTAGGTCCTTTAAATACTAACGATGAACTCTTCTTCTCTACTAATTCCAGGAAATGAATCTCTCCTGTAATAAATTTAATATCTTCTTTTTCCATTAAGTACCTCTTTCTTTTATTTTTGTTAAATACTTTATAGTATTATTGTTGAGTATCTTCTCATAAAAAAAGGCTGATACCTAATATCAACCTTTAAATTAATCGGTAAAAGTAGTATCAGGGCGTACTTACTTAACCATATTTTTTATTTGTTTTAATTGATTTACTCTTATTTCCTTTGGAAGGAATCTTCTTATTTCATCTTCATTATACCCAACTTGTAATCTCTTATCATCAACAATGATAGGTCGTCTAAGCATTCCTGGATTATCTTGAATAACTTTATACAACTCCTGAATAGACATACTTTCGATATCCAAGTTTAATTTCTGGAACGTTTTTGATCTAAAAGAAATTATATCTTCTGTTCCGTGCTCTGTGATAGATAAAATGTCTTTAATCTCATCTGTTGTTAGAGCTTCTGAAAAAATATTTCTTTCCACAAAGTCTATATCATTTTCTATAAGCCAAGCTTTTGCTTTTCTACAAGAAGTACAACTAGGCGATGTAAACAACGTAACTACCACCAGCACTCACACTCCTCTATAAAAATAACATTAATATTTTTATAATTCTATATACTACTATATTATACTACATATATTATCGTTTTACAATATACTATTAATAAAAATATTTTAATTTGTCAACTAAAAACACTTATTTTCTACATCTTTACAATCGACTATCCTTGTAAACACAAGATTATTGTTGTACCCTTACATTTTTTATTTGATTAGTTAAATTAAATTATATAATAATAAACTCATAAAACACTTCTTTACATAATCTTACTATCATATTATACAATCTGAAACTAAAACATAAATAAAATTTATCCAGAATCCCTAATATTTACATAAAATTATTATATGAACGTCTACTTTATGCCTTGTACTGAAATTGACAAAGTATTTTATGTGTGTTATCATAGACATATGCCAGCATGGCGGAATTGGCAGACGCACTGGACTCAAAATCCAGCGATGGCAACATCGTGCCGGTTCGACCCCGGCTGCTGGTATAGTTAAAAAGACAAGGTTTTTAAGCCTTGTCTTTTTTTATTATTTATACTTTTTTCGGAATAAAAGTTACTAAAAATTACTTAGTAAATTTTTTATTAAACTATCTCAACGGATAATAATCTAAATAATATATGTATTATGAATATTAACTCAACAATTGAATTAATAAAAAAACCCATAATAATCCAACTTGGAAAAGCTGCTGGTAGTATTGCAATTGAGGCCACGAAAAATAAATTGAATATAAAAGTATAATAGCAAATTGAAATCAACCTATGCCAAAGCGATTCATAACCCTTATATTTCTGATCATATAGCAGAATTCTCAACGAAGAAGAAAATATTATCGCAATTGCTGATAAAATAAAACCAATAATAACTGTCAGTATTGTAATTATGGATTCAGTTTTTATATAAAAAAAATTCCTTAAAAAATAAGATACTAATAAACATACAACTACTACAATCAAAGATACATTTCTATCCTTTTTACTTAGCCCTATCATTAGCAAGCTCCTTAATCTCTCTTTGAATATTTTTTCTAACATCCTCCACATCAAATTTACCTGAAATTTTTTCTGCACTAATATTTATTTTTCTAATAAAATTTTCTTGATTATAAATACATTCAAGTCCTTTATCGTCTTTACCTCGTATTAACAATCCACTAAGAGCATACTTATCTTCTTCCTCCATTAGTTCTTTTAAAAATTTTAGAGGACGAAATCTATGTGAATTTGTTTTTATATCTAATGTTAAATCTATATCATCTGTTACTCCAGTTAAATCTACTAAGGCAGTCTTTTTTTTTGAATCCGCTGAAAAAAGATCATTTTGTGTTACAAATTTAATTTCCTCAACTGTTTTAATAATTTCTAAAAAGGCAGCCTTCTCCTTATAAATACCTTTCAATATATAATTATTTCCTATAATTTTATGTATAATGTCTTCAAAGTGTTTTCTAAATCGTATATCTGATAAATACAATAAATTCGTTTTAAAATCATAATACACAAATAATTGTTTTAGCAATTCGATTTCTGTCTCTTTTCTAGGATTTTCTCTTTTCTCTTTTGAGTTTATATCTATAACAAAATCATCTCTAGGTTCTGCACTGCCTGATTCAATAGCAAAAAACACACCATCCCCTTCTTTTCTTACTAATACATGTTCCATTCCTTTTGGCGAATCTAGATCTTTATCTAACTCTTCTGGAAAATCTTCTTTATTTGGATACTCCCATCTTAATCCTGAGTTTTTATTTTCTTTTATTAATCTCCAAATTGAAAAAGTTATTGTAGACATACTTATACTCCTTTATTTTTTATTATATTATACCATTTCTATAACAGTAAATCATTCAATTCAATAAAAATACGATAGTTTAATATAAACTTTCCCATATATTATCTTCACTTATTTTTATAAAGATAATTTTTCACAGTGCATTTATCATCTTTCACCCACTATTTTGCTTTACAAGATACTTGTTCTATGATACTATTATGTATAACAAGATAGTGTGAATTTATAACTTTTATACTAATAACTATAAAACCAAGAAAGGAGGTTTCAAATTGAAAATTAATACTTCTCAAATACTAAAAGGTACATTAGAAGCATGCATATTACAGTTAATTAAAAACAAAGAAATGTATGGCTATGAAATAACTGAACAGCTCTCTAATTATGGACTTGATATGGTTGCTCAGGGAACTATATATCCCCTACTATTAAAATTAGAAAAAGAGAATTTAGTCACTAGTTATTTGAAAGAAAGTAACTTTGGACCTCCTAGAAAATATTATTCTATTACTGATCAAGGTAAAGAATATATAAATTCATTTAAAGATATATGGGGTAATATAAGTATAACAATAACAAAAATTTTAGAAAATGAATAAAGTTTAGAGGAGGAACAACTATGAACATCGCTGACTTAATAAAACAAAATAACGAACTTAGACAACAACTTAATGAAGAAAATAAAAAATATTATGAAGAGCTTCTAGTCGCTTGTCGTATGAAAAATACTACGAAAAATGAATCTGCTCTAGAAATTCAATTGCTAGAAATATTACAAGATTTGCTTCTATATCAAAAACAAGGAAAAAACTTTACAGATGTTTTTGGAAATGATATAAACAAATTATCTTCATCAATAATTGCAGAACTGCCAAAGGAAAACAAAATGAAAATATTTAGATTTTCTCTAGTTTATCTTTTAATTTTGATTATTAGTTCTTTAGCACCTTCTATATTCTCTAGAACTATCCAACCAATTTTAACAATATTATCTATAACTTTATTGGTATTAGGTTCATTAATTTGCTTATACTTACTAACTTATAAAAAAACAGATAAAAATAAGTGGTTTATTTATATATCATCACTAATTATATTTGAATTGTCATTTTTTCTAATACCTATTCTAGATAAATTAAAAATAATTCCAGAATACCTTTCTTTAGAAGTAACAATATCAACTAACTTCTTATACATCTATGGAATTTTTAGTACACTTTCTTACATATACATTTTTTTAACTTTCAAAAAATACTACTCTAAAAAGATATAATAAATCCACTCGGCTAAATCTTTAGTCGAGTTCCTTTTTGTAAAAGTTCACCATAGAGAAATAATTTTAATTTAAAAACAACATTTTTTCTATTGAATAATTTTTTTAAACCTGTTATAATGGTAAAATATTATTTTAGGAGGAAGCCATGAATAACTCAATTTTCGATAAATTAAAACGTGCTGAACAAGGCGCCAAACTTAGTATTCTGTCGTATTTATTGCTGACCGTTTTAAAACTTTGCGCTGGTCTATTTTTTAAATCTTCAGCCTTAGTTGCCGATGGTATTAACAATGCTACCGATGTAATTTCATCAGTTTGCGTGCTTATCGGTTTGAAAATTTCTAGAAAACCAGCTGATGAAGATCATTTATACGGTCACTTCAGAGCTGAATTGATTTCTACATTAATAGCTTCATTCATTATGTTATATGCAGGAATCGAAGTAGTAATGTATGCAATAAAAAAAATTATTTCTGGAAACTACGAACAACCTAACCTACTTTCTGCAGTTGTCGCTTTTATAGCGAGTGCTATTATGCTTGGAGTTTATTTCTATAATATTCGTCTAGCTAAAAAAATTGGAAGTAAATCCCTTAAAGCTGCGGCTCTTGATAATCTTAGCGATGCTTTTGTTTCTATCGGAACATTAATAGGAATCATCGCTACATATATCGGTCTTCCAATAGCTGATTCAATAGTTGCAATAATCGTCGGATTACTTATTATTTACACTGCTGTTAGTATTTTCAAAGAATCTACACACGTTCTTACTGACGGTGTTGATACTGAAGTGATAGATAAGGTTAACGATATTGTAAATGATATTAAAGGTGTAACATCAATAGTAGATACAAAAGGTAGAACTCATGGTTTACTATACTTTATCGATATTACTGTTACTGTCGAACCATCATTAAATGTTAAACAGAGTCACGACATTACCGTGAAAATCGAAAAAGCATTATCTAAAGAATTCTATTATTGTGAAACTTTAGTACACTTAGAACCACATGGTATTGCTTGCCATTCATATTAAAATATTCCAAGATGAAATTATACTTCTTTTAACTTAAGTTATTTCTAGTATAATTTCATCTTTTTTTTGCTACACCGATGTTTGACAAAAACAAATACTAAAAGTATAATTATTGTACGTATAAAAGTATTTTCCACTATTAATTATCTTTTAATTAAATAGTATAAAATACTACTTAAATATAAAATTGGAGTTTTTTAATTTATGACGCACGCAAAAGCAATATTCTTCGGTGAACATGCAGTCGTTTATGGATACAAAGGAATTACTATTCCACTTCCACAAATGAATGTAGAAGTCACTTTAGAAAAAACAGATACAATTCAACAAAGAGATGAAATTCTTAGCTTTATCGCTGATTCATGTGGAATTGATAATAAAACAAAAATTAATATTACTAGTACCATCCCTGTAGGGCGTGGACTAGGTTCTTCTGCTGCGCTGAGTATCGCTATTGCACGTGCAAAAAAACTCCCAAATGTTAGAGAAATCGCTAATAAATGCGAAAAATTTATCCACGGGAATCCTAGCGGTATTGATGTAAATCAAGTGCTTAGTGATACTCCCCTTTTATTTTCAAAAAAAGACGGAGCTAGTGAGTTAAGTTTTAATTTAAATAGTTATTTACTGATTATCGATACAGGTGTTGTTGGAATCACTAAAGAAACTCTAAAACATATAGAAGATAATTATGTTGAATACGAGAAATATATTACTGAATTAGGTGAAATCACTGATTCAGTAATCGAACCATTAAAAAATAAAAATATCGACCTTGTCGGGCAATATATGTATAAAGCTCATGATTTACTACGCAAACTAGGAGTAAGTCATGCAAGCAACGATGAGGTTGTGGAAATTTGTAAAAACAATAATGCAATTGGTGCCAAGCTAACTGGTGGTGGTGCTGGTGGTTGTTGTATTAGCCTTAGCAAAACAAAAGAAAATGCACTGGAAATTCAAAACGCACTAAAAGAGAAAGGATATTCATCATGGATAGTTACAGTTTAGGTTATGCTAACATTGCCTTAGTTAAGTACTGGGGAAAAAAATCTAAAGATCCTGTCTTACCTTATAATCCTAATATTTCTTTAAGATTAGACAATCTTTTATCAAAAACAAAAATCGAAAAAAATAACAACAATGTTGATGAATTTTATATCAATGACGAAAAACAAAGCCAAGAAGAAGTAGATAAGATGATTAAATTCATCTCTAAATTCACACCAACAAATCGTGAAGCCATAACTATTAGAAGTTATAATACCGTACCTACTGCTGCTGGACTTTCTTCAAGTTCTAGCGGAACAATGGCGTTAGTACTTGCTTGTAATGAATATTTCAAATTAAACAAAACTACTAAAGAATTAGTTGAAATAGCTAAAGAAGGGTCTGGTTCTTCATGCCGAAGTTTTTATAAACTTGCTGCTTGGCTTGAGGATGGAAGTGTTGAAGAGTTAGAATGCTCTCTAGACTTCGGAATGATGGTTCTTGTAGTTAATGAAGATAGAAAGAAAATTTCTAGTCGTGTAGCTATGGAGCGCTGTGTTCAAACATCGACAACATTTGATGCTTGGGTAGAAAAAGCTAAAAGTGATTTTATATTAATGAAAGAAGCTCTAAAAGAAGCCGACTTTGAAAAAATTGGTGAGATTACAGAAAGTAACGCACTAGCTATGCATGGTACAACTTCTACATCTACTCCAACTTTTTCATTCTTAACTGAAGAAAGCTACTTGGCTATGGATATCGTAAAAGAACTACGTTCTAAAGGTTATAGATGTTACTTCACTATGGATGCTGGCCCAAATGTGAAAGTATTATACTTAAGGGAAGATCAAGACAAATTATATGAGGAAATTTCAAAATTATGGAAGAAAAAAATAATTTTGTGCATGGAGTAGCATACGGTAAGCTCTATCTTGCTGGTGAATATGCGATTTTAGAAGATTATGCTTCTGCACTAATAACAAGTGTCCCTAAAAAAATTACAGTATTTGTAGAAGAAAGTGATAAAACTACTATCTTCGATACAATTAATAAAACTTCTGTTGGCCTTTTTGAAGAAAATAGTAACTTCACACTAGTTCAACAATTTATCCAATTTTTAACAGAATATACAAATAGTGATAAAACATTTGCTCTTACTATTTATAATGAACTTCATAACGATGATAAGAAATACGGTCTAGGTTCGTCTGGCGCTGTTCTCGTCGCTATAGCTCGAGCGATATTATCATTCGAAAATATTACATATAGTGATTTAACTATTTTCAAATTGGTTGCCCTATTTAACATTAAGAACAATCTAAGTGGCTCTATGGGTGATGTTGCTGCGAGTATCAATGATGGAATCACCTTCTATCAAAAATTCAATGCCGAATTCGTTAATAATATGATTCGCCAAAACAAGTCTGTTAAAGAAATAATTAATATAAATTGGGATGGCCTTCTTATTGAAAAAATACATCCTAAGGCTGATTTAAGCATCTTAGCACGATGGACTGGTGAAGCTGTTGATACGAAAGAGCACGTTAAACTTTGGAAACAACATAAAGATAATTACAAAGAAGAATTTAGAATTTTTGTAGAGACTTCTAATCACCTTGTAAAAACTTTAAAAGAGAATTTAGTAGAAACAGATGCATCAAATGCTCTTAATACGATAAATAAACTTAGAGAAAATCTATTATATTTAGAAAGTTTCTCTAAAATACCTATGGAAACTAATGCAATGAAAAATTATATCGACTCACATTCTGCTGGTAAACAGAGTGGTTCTGGTAGTGGTGATATTGTATTAGGATTTGAAAAAAATAACGATAAGTATCAGCTACAACTGAACTTAGAAAAACTATAATATACTACGAAAGGATTAATTATGAGAAAAAAAGATCATATTAGATTGGCGCTTGCTGATAAAACAAAAGTAACTAGCTTAGACTCATACGCAATTAATTACAATAGTATTCCACTTTTCGGATTAGATGATGTGGATACTTCTACATCAGTTTGTGGGGATCGTTGGGAATATCCATTCTTCATCAATGCTATAACTGCTGGTGGTGAAGATTGTAATAAAATTAATCAAGATTTTATGGAAGTTAGTGAAAAATGTGGAATTAAATTTTTCCCAGGATCATATTCTCCAGCTCTCAAGAGTAAAGAAGACGAAGAAGCTTATCCTAAAGGCTATTCGGTAAACTTAGGATTAGATAAAGATCCAAAACTTGTTTTAGAAGCAATTGAAAAATCACAAGCAAAATATATTCAACTTCATACTAATCCTCTTCAAGAAATAGTTATGCCAGAAGGTGATCATAACTTCGAAAGTTGGTACGCCAACCTAAAAGAAGTTAGCTCTAAATCTCCTATTCCTGTAATCTTAAAAGAAACAGGTTTTGGCATGAACGAAGCTACCATTAAACTAGCAATCGATTTAAATATTCCAGCTGTGGACATAAGCGGTATGGGTGGAACAAACTTCGCAAGAATCGAAAATGGACGAAGAACTGATAAATCAACATACCTAGAAGCAATTGGCTACACTACAGCAGAAAGTCTAGAAATCGCCTACTCTTATAAAAATAAAATAGATATTATCGCAAGTGGTGGTATTCGTAATCCTCTAGATGTTGTAAAATGTCTAGCTTTAGGAGCTAAAGCAGTTGGTGTTTCTAAAATTTTCTTAGAAATCCTTCTGGGCGATGGTAAAGATGCCCTAATTCAAGAAATTGAAAAATGGAAAAAAGAAATTAAGTTCTTAATGATACTTATGAATGCTAGAAATATAGCTGAATTAGATAAAAAAATAAGAAAAATAGAATTTTAAAATAAGAAGATTCCGTCCGTTTGGATGGAATCTTCTTATTATTTATTTTATGCTCTATCTCAGCACTCAAAAATACTTCTACTTTTGAGCCTCTTCTTCTAATGCTGCTAGTCTTTTTATTGCTTTATTTAAATCATCTTGTAGATCATTAATTTTATTTTTATTCTTCTGATTTTCAGCAATTAAGTACCAACATGAAATTAATAACATAATATTTAAACAAATTATTGCAAACATACTATTCTCCTAGTGATAATAATTAAAATAAGAATAACACAAATTCTTTCTTTTAACAAGTGTAGCTTATTCTACAATAAAAGATATAAAAAAACCTCATCTTTCGATGAGGTCCTTATTTTTTTAAATAAATCTAAAAGAGGGAAAGTTTTTTAGATTTTATTAATAAATTGCGTGTTAATTACCAATTATTAATATTTACGTTTTCTAGCCGCTTCAGATTTTTTCTTACGACGAACGCTTGGTTTTTCATAAAACTCACGTTTACGAACTTCTTGGATAGTTCCGTTTTTAGAAACAGCACGTTTGAAACGACGTAGTGCATCTTCTAGTGATTCATTTTTACGAACTACAGTTTTTGACATTGGATTTCCCTCCCTCCGATACTACAAAATCTTAATTTAATACTTAATTAAATGTTTAGAATGTAAAATAAATACAAACATTCAATCATTAAGACTGCTCTTTGAGCAATCTACTTACATATTGTATTATATTCTTACGTTCTTGTCAACCTTTAATAGCAATTTATTAACATATTTCTACAAAAATAACCTTTTCATTTATACATTAATGATGCTATTTTTCTGATAACCAATTTTTAAATTCTTCAATAAAATTAGCATAACCTTCTTTATTTTTATGACTAGGTACTTGAGCTAAAAATACTTGATTCGGTAGTTTAGTTTGACCTTTTTTAGTTATTAAAATAATAGCTTTTTGTTGAGATGCATTTTTGAACATCTCATCAGGTAAAGTAATTACCGCATTTAAATTAATATCTTCTTCTAAGAATTTCTTGAAATTGTCTTCAAGCTCAAGAACTTTTTTAGGAACCACTAATACTCCTACACCATTATCATTTAAGTAATTAGATGCTTGCTCGATGAATAGTAAAGCATTTAAGCTATATCCTTCAGCACTACAAAGTTTATAGTTTAAGCTATTATCCTCATCAGCATAATAGCCAAAAGGTACATCACTGATGATAACATCTTGTTTTTTAATATTTAAAGGCTTAAGTGCATCTTGATTAATGATCTCAACATTAGTTTCTAATAAATTGAAAATATTTTGTTGTAATCTAGCATAATTATTATCAACATCAACAGAAGTTAGTTCGTAGTCACCTTTTGATAAGGCAGCTAAGTTAATTAAAAAGTTTCCACTTCCACTAGCAAAATCAGCTACAGAAATTTTATCATTATTGTATAAACACTCTAAAATATGAGATACGTACATAGTTATCACTTCTGGTGTGATGTCGTAACTTGGATTATTCAACTCTTTAAGAGCTTTTAAAAGTAAGAACTGATAAGCTTTTTTAATATCCTCTTTAGAGAAATTGTCGACAATATCAAAATACTCATCATCATTCTCTAAAGTTAAGTAATTCACTAAAGAGTCAAAATACAAACCTTCACCTTTATTCTCTTCTACCTGTTTATCTATCTTAAAAAATAATTTTTCTAAATCTGACATGGTTCCTCCTTATTAACTATTCTAGTCGTTTTTATAAATACTTACCTATTATAACATGAATGAAAGAATAATCAATAAAAGTTAAATTATTTTATAATACTCATTTGTAGTTTTAAGATGATACCATTTATTACTTTTTCCAGTTTCTCTAATTCTATAGAAAACCATTCTCTTGGTCTATACATCCTTCCATTTGGCATAGGTATTTCTATCTCTACTCGGTAGTTTGATATCATATTATGGATAGCTTTTTCTAGCTTCTCTGCATTTACATTAGCTACTTGCCAAGTTGTTATTATTGCAACATCTGAGTAGAGATATGTTTCTTCATTTTTTGCGTTCGAGATTCTTTGCTCGACAGTGTTCTTTGTAACTCCCACCTTGTAGAAATTAGGAATACTTTGTATTTTACTATCTAAGCTTAAAGACTGTAGAATATATATATTTCCTGTAACTATATCCTTAGTTTCATCAAATTTACTATTTTCACTAATTATCTCACTAACTTTAAAAGATTTCTTTCTTCGGAAATCAGCAGCAAGAGAATTTCGGCGTAATTTTTCATGATACATACCATTCTCATATATTACCTTCATCTTGGCATTCTTAGTAGCAGTTCCCTTTTTGTTTACTACTACCTCTTGATCTCCTATACTCTCTACAAATAACATTTGACCATTTATAATAAAGTAGTCTCCAGCATTTATATTAGCTGAACTCTCCCCTTCATTAACTATAGGTATCAATTCACGTTTCCCACTAGTTATATCACTATGTATATTTTTAAACATTATATCATACTGTTCAAAATTATCTAATTTTTTAATAACCGCATAGTCTCTTGGTTGTATTCTTCTTTGCTTATAAGTTGCATATCTACTAGTATCCAATAATGATTTTTCTAAATCTGAATCATAATCTTCATTTTCTAAGAATATCTCATCAAAATTATCCATATCTTCACATATTGCATCTAAATCATCAAAATTCTTCTCTAAATTCCCCATATCATATATTATTTTACTTTCACAAACTGAATTATTCAATTTATCATTTGATAAATCATTGACATCATTTTGTCCTAGCAAATTAAATTCATCTAAATATTTCACCTTCTTAGCTAGTTCCTTATCTAAGCGATAACTCCTTAACTTATTAAATAGTGTTCGTTCTCTTCCTATCTTTCTTTGTTCTGGTTCTCTTCCATTTTCTCTATAAAATTCAACAATTTCTAAAAAAGATTGAATTACTGGGTCTTGAGCTTTTTCTACAAGTTTCGGTTGTTCTTTTAAATGTTCAATAAAAAAATCATCATTGAAAATATCTTCTAATTTATTAAAATCAGCCATATTATTCTGTTCCTCGCTTGTTTCTAAGTTCATTAAGTTTAACTAACGCAAATGCTAATCTTCTTTCATATTCATCTATTGAATCTTTTAAAGGTTTCCTTTGATTTTCTGATACAAATCTTTTTATTAATGGATAGATAACTAAAAGTTCCTCAGTAGTAAAATTATACTTATTCTTGTCAATTTCTCGTTGAATTATCTTAAGTGTAGGAACATCTAAATTCTTAGACATAACCTTGTATGCCTCTTGGAAAGGACAAACTTGTCTTATTAAATCTATACTAAGTTCGTCTACCTTAATCAATTTATTTCCAAATTTTAAAAATTCTGATCCCTCTTTAGCTTGTACAAACGTTCCAGATTTAAGTCCCATATCAACTATTACATAATCTGCAACTTCTTTAATTTCATCATTAGTTAATTTAGGATACTTAGTTTGAATAACCTTAGGAATTAGTATATCATTAACCACCTTAACATCCGTTTGAGTCATAGCTTTTTGAATGTCATTATCTGAAAGAATAGTTGCTCTTAAATCAGCTAAATCTTTTTCTACTATATCTTTCACCTTTTGAGTTGATGGATCTTTCAATCCCGATATAAATACGCCTGTTCCAGATGTTCCTTTTTCATCATCACCTTTGCGTGGCCTAAAATGAACATCTGGTTTTAATACACTCTCCATTAGAAGCGATGCCGATATAGCTTTTAAGAAAGTATTAACTGTTGAGTTTATTTCATCATTTTCTGCATCTGGACTAACAATCAAGTTAGTAAATTGAGCATGATTTTTATTTGAACTATCCCTTGTACAACGACCTATTATCTGCACTATCTCAGTTAGTGAACTTCTATAACCTATTGTTAATGCATGTTCACAATAAGGCCAGTCAAACCCTTCTTTTGCCATTCCTAATGCAATTATAATATCCATATCATCCACATCATTTATGTTAGCTAAATACTTAGATATTTTACTTCTAACCAATGGATTATCTTCCACTAAATCAGCTACTTTTAGTAACCTATCATCAGACGTTCTTATTAAGTGAATACTATTTTCTTCATCATACTCTTCATATTCACCTATAATATCAAATATTTTCTCCACTTCTTCATGCTTATCTTTGGTAGATTCTCTTGAATTTACATTTGGAATATGAATAATTGTTTTTTTGTTTGTATCTAACACTTCATGTAATGAATCTAAGTAACTCCCTTTGTAAAAACTATAGTTTATACTAAAACTTTTTAGATACTCATAACCATCAAGTTGCTCATAATATGAATAAGTCACTTTATCAAACTTATCTTCGTCAATCTCTTCCAATATAGATATGCTATCTCCTCTAAAATATGAACCCGTCATTGCTACTATATGAGCTGAAGTATTACGAATAATATTTTTTAATGCTGTTCCTAAAACAGAAGAGTCTTCAGATGAAACATGATGGAACTCATCTATCGCAACCAAAACATTGTCAAATAAATTATCATCAAGTTTTTCATATGCATGCCTAAAAGTAGAGTGAGTAGCAATAATAATCTCCTCATTTGAATTCATAAATTCAACAAATGCCTTCACCTTACTTTTTTCACTACCTTCTAAAGTAAGATTATACTTTTTATTTACTTTCCAATCAGCATAAAAACCATAATCCGTTAAATTAGTATCCTTAAACGAAGCACCTATAGATCTTTCTGGTACTGCAACAATTACTTTTTTTACTCCTTGTTTTAGAAGTTTATCCAATGCTATAAACATTAAAGCACGTGATTTTCCTGATGCTGGTGGTGACTTAATAAGCAGGTGTTGAGAATTCCTCTTCTCAAAAGCCCTGGCTTGCATTTCACGCATCCCCATGCTATTTGTTTTTTTACTATTTCCATTTTTGTTATAATTTATTTCAACTAATTTATTTTCCATAACTTTATTTTTCCTTTATAAGATTACAAAATTATTATATCATATACAAAAAAATATATACAGATCTACATTAAAAAAGTAAAACAAGGAGTATTTTGTATCTTCCTTGTTTTACTATAGTTAATATTTTACTTTATAGTTATATACTAGTAAGTTTTCATCTTGAAATATCTTACTTTTCTTTCTTCTCTTCATCTATTTTCTGTTGATACATTTTTAAAAGGACAGATAATCTTTCCTCATCGTTAGAAAATTCTTTTTTACTATATAACTTATCGATATATCTATCTAATGCCTTGTGAGCATTTAATAATCGTTCATTCATAGGTTTTGGATTTTTTGTTGCCAAAGGAGAACCATATAATTCTGCTAAACTTAACAATTCTTCATCTCGTACATCGAGAATATATGATATTCTATCTTCTATTTCTAACTTATCTTCTTCGCTTAAATCGGGTATTGGGAATGTATTATATACCAAGGTATTAGAATAACGATAATCTGTTTTTAATTTTCCACCTATATTCCTTAACCAAACCATATGCATTCTAGATTGAAGAAGACCTAAAAGGTAAATTGGCGCATCATAGATTATTTCATTTGGTGCTGTTATAATATCGTGTCCATTTACATATGTTATAGGAACATACAATCTATTAGATGATGATGGATTAGGTACCACAATATTGAACATTTCACCTAAATCTTTATTAAATTTAGAAATTACTTTATTATAATCTCCTCTTTGTACATACAAATATGGATAATCTGCATATTTTCTAGTTGATTCTGCGCTACTATTTCTTCGTGAAATTCTAACAGCTTCTAAACGCTTTTTCACAAACGGAATATCATTAAATTCTTTAATATTTTCTTCATCAAACCAAAATGTATATCTGTATTCAGAATTCATTAATTCTTTAGATCCCATAAATCTCTTTAAAACATTCTTTAATTTCGGATTCAATTCTACTTGCTCAATATATTCACTTTTTGATAATATTAATCCTCCATCGTCTCTTGCCATGCTTCCATATACCATTTTAGGAGAACCCTCATTTATGTTGACACTTCTACTTTCAACAAATACTACCTCACCCTCAGTTAAATAAGGATTAATATTCTCTACCTTTTTTACTATTTCCTGATTACTTTCTTCACTATAAATACACTTTTCTTTTGAATTATTTTTTGCTGTTAATCCTACGACAATAACCGTGACTCCTGCATTTGCCTTAGCGCTATTTTGCCACTTAAATGATGTATATGCAAAACTAATTTCTGCCAATTCTAAAATTGGCTTCCACATTAATGCAACTTGCTCCCCTTGACAAATACTATTGGTTGATACAAATGATAATTTGCTATTAGTATTCTCTATATACTTAGCTCCAAGATAAAACCATGCACCTATATAATCCAACCTCTTATATTGTATTACATCTTTGAAAATATCTTCCATTTCTTGGTTTTGTTCCTTGTTTAAGAGTCTTGCTCCTAAATACGGTGGATTTCCAAATATAAATACCTCTTCTTCCTCAGTTCTAGGGCAAACTTCCTGCCAATCTATTCTTAGTGCATTAGCATTGTATATTCCACCTATTTTTTTTAATGGAATAGTAGGCCGTGCCGCTGATTTTAGTTTCTCAGCAAGCTCAACATTCATCTGGTGATCTGCTATCCACATACTTAACATCGCGACATCTGAAGCAAAGTTATCAATTTCAATACCATAAAATTGATCTAACTTAACATATTCTAAGTATAGCTGTGCTTCTCCTAGATTCTCTAGTTCTTCATAGATTCTCATCTCTACTCGACGTAATTCTTTATAAGCTATAATAAGGAAGTTCCCTGATCCACATGCTGGATCTAAAAATTTCATTTTAGAAATTCTTTCTAATAACTCAATCAATTTTTTCGCTTTATTATTATTCTTTAATTCGCTATCTGCTATTTCAGATATCTTATCATTTAATTCATTTAAAAATAGCGGTTTTATAGTTTTTAATATATTAGGCACACTAGTATAATGCATACCTAAGTGGCTTCGTTTATCACTACTAGCCACTGCTTGTAACATAGATCCTAAAATATCAGGATTAACTTCCGCCCAATTTAGCATTTCTCCCGCTTCAATAATTAGTTTTCTAAGTTTAGAATCAAAGTTCACCTCAACATGATCCTTAGTAAATAGATTTCCATTAACATATGGATAATCCACTAAGTATGATGCAATTTTATCTTTATCAAAAATGTTCGCTGATAATTTTTCGAAAATAGCTTTTATTATAACATTCGTATCACTACCATCCTCTTTAGTTAAAGTTTTCAAATCATTTGAAAATTTATTCCTTGGGAAGATATCTGTGTCTTCAGCAAATAAACAGAATAATATTCTTATTAAAAATAAATTTAAATCTTCTGAATCTAAATCAGGATTTTGTTTTACTAACTCATCATAAACTCTAGAAAATCTCTCAGCCGCCTTAACATCCATAGGATTTTCTTTTTCATAATCCACTTTTTCAATATTATTCCATGCTAAAAAGAACGAAAAATTCTGTGGTAATTCTTCAAATTTTATCGCTAATCGTTCTAAAGTTTTTGTATCTTTAGCATATAACTCATTAAAATCTGTAACAATTATATATCTTGGTTTTGTTTTTCTTTCCAATATCTCGTTTTCAAGAGCAATATAATTATCTAATAAATTTTCTTTTTCAGCTTTTATTATAAACTTTGTCTTATTTTCTAATCCATCATAAATACTAATATTTTTAACTTTTTTTATTGCAGTCTTAGCTACTCCGCTATACAATTCCAAGAAATTAATAAAAAACGTTTCTTTATCCAAATTAACTATTAATTCTTTTATTTTATCTTCTAAATCAATTAACATCCCATTTCTCCTTCATCCTAATAAATATATTATACTCTAAAACAATTATATTACAAAATAATAGTTAAATTCACATTTACTTCTATGATATAATTTAGTTAAAGGATAATAAAAAGGAGGTATTAAATAATGAAAATTTTAGATTTTACTAATGAAATTTCTAAAGACACTGTAATAACAAATCTTAATTCATATATAAGTACTATTGATAAAGCTCTAGAGATTAGAGATAGATCTGATGCTTATTCTATATTAAGAGATGTCAGGACTGCTCTTAAAAATGAAATAACTGCATATAAAAATATAAAAAAACATGTAAATAATTTACATTTATTCAATTATTATAACAATTCTTTAGATTCAGCGTTGAGAAAAAGTAGTTCCTATAATAGTATATCTATGGATAACCTTAAAAAAAATTTACGAGAGGTACGCTTTGAACTAGATTATTGTAAAAATACAATAAAATAAAATATAAGAGAAGAATATGCTTTTCTCTATATATTCTTCTCTTAATATTCATTCACTTTATTTAGTATACCTACTTCTATCCACTTCAACCAATATCCAATCTCTTGTGTCTGCTATTTGACGTCCTTCTTCAATTAGAGTTATATTGAAGTTAGGTGCGAAAGTTTGAACGTTTCTTGCACCCACTCTCAGCACATATCCTACCCAGTATCCGTATGTAGAATTCGGTGTAATAAAATATTTATCTGTTGCGTATAATTGTAAGAAATTATCTTGAATATCTTGATCTTCAACTACTATTTCATTAGTAAAATTAAATAATGTTTTTAATTTTGGAGCTAATTCTTCTTTACACCAAGTTGTATCATCTGAAGTTATTCTTACTGTTAAATCAGAAATATTATCTTCTTTTTCTTTGATTATTTCTAAGCAATCGACAACATACTTAACCGCGTCATAGCCATATTTCTCTGCTCTATCTCCATCTAAAAAGTCCGTTCTTCTTATCGCTATTGTTATATTTTTATTATCAAACTGGCTAGATAGTTCTTCTGCTCTTTCCAAAAGATATTCCCTACAAAATGAGTCCAATACCTCTGCATCATAGTCTTTTCCTGATACTTGATAATATCCAAATGTTTCTAGCTCACAGCCTTGCGCTTTACCGAATAATCGTTCTGTTTTCGGAAAGAAACTTTGTGCAAATTTAAAATAACCTGTTCTTAGTACGTAGCTTTCTTCTATACCAGCTAATCTATCTTTATGTGCTTGCATTAATACAAATAACAGATTACCAAGTTGGAATCCTCTATCGTTATAATAAACTTTCATTCTAAATTTCCTTTCCTATATTTTTTGTTTCATGAAATATTTACCTAGAAATGTGGCTTCGTTTGGATTTTTATAGAGATCTTTTATTTGTTTTCCTGTAAATATTTCTGTTTCAGCTACACTAGTTTTTAATCCTTGTGATTTTTCCATATTTTCTACAACAGTTTGAGCTAACGCGGAAATCGGAGTAATCTGAAAAATTTTATCATCTGGATAAATGTCTACTATATTCGGCAATTTTTCTAGTAAATTCTTTGGTAATTCATTATGTCCCTCCCAAAGATTAGTATCCTCTATCTTTTTATAATAATCCGTTAACTCCGGTAACTTTTGAATTAATTCATCAGACAAGAAACTCCACTGCTTCGTAATAATATCACTGATGAAACCTTTATTTAAACTAGTTCCATACAAAGTATCTACTAAATAAACAGTGTGGTTGCTATGATGAACTAGAACACTATCTAGCACCTTTTTCTGAATTTTTCCGTATTGTTTTTCTACTTCATAAATAGCAGCTTGTGATGATAATAGAATAAATCTCTTTGTTTTTACTTCTTTGATTACTTCACATAGTTTTTCTGTGTCATTGTTACTGTTATCAAGTCCTAAATTAGTTTTTAGCTTCCCTGAAGATGGCGCTGTACAAATAACAATATCATATTCATTATTTAAGGAATCGGATAAATTCTTTCTAGTAAAAGAAGAAATAGTCACATTATCTATTTTAAGTAACTGATTAAATATTTCCTCACCTACTGACCCTGTCGAACCTATTAAAGCAATGTTTTTCATTATTTCACATCTCTTTCTATAATAGCTATCACTTCGTCATAAGATAGACTTCCCTTATCTTTTTCCGAAATTATCGGTGTTGTAGTCATATCCAAAGGTAAGTTAAGTTTTGGATCTAATGGAGTAATTCCTAAGTATTTTTCAGTAGGGTTATAATAACCAGTTACGATATAATTTAATATTCCATTTTCTACTAAAGATTGTGCTCCGTTGGCTACACCTTTAGGTACAAATACTGCCATACCGGGTTTCACATCAAGAGACATTACCTTTTTATATGTATGAGATTCACGGCGCAAATCTACAAAACACATTCTAAATGTTCCCCACGCAACTGTCATTAATTTCGCCCATCCTTGACAGTGCATCCCCCTTAAAGTTCCTTTATTCGACACTGAAACATTGTTTTGCAGATCATTATCGAAGAACTCTTTTGGTATTCCAAATCTTATTAAATCATTTTTCTTCCAGTTTTCTAGAAAATATCCTCTATCATCGTAGTGAAGTGGACTTGTCAAAACTAACAATCTATCGATATCATTGTATTCTTTACATAAATCCATTTCCTAAACCTCTTCTCTATATAAGTCTACTCTATATTATCATACTTCTTTTGTACAAACAAGTTGAAGAAAATCTAATAAAAAGAAAGATCTATACAATCAAACTTAATCGAATTTCCTAGGAAATAAATAATTCATTTGATTATATAGACCTTATTTTTTACTTGGTTAAGTAAGTTAAAATACAAAAACTTCTGTTTTAATTTTCTTACTCAAATACCTTTATAAATCTTTTCTGAACTTTATCACAGGTATAACCGATATGTTCATAGAATTTATGCGCTTCTTCACGTTTCATGGCAGAATTTAATCTAATAAAGCTAATATTATTGTCTACGGCATAGTTTTCTAACTCATTCATAAGTTTTCTACCTATTCCCCTACCTTGAAAATCAGGATTAACAGCAAGTCCTAAAATATTTAATCCTAGATTACTATAGAAACTTTCATACATTTGAGCATGAACAAATCCTATAATCTTCCTTATGTTTTCATCTTCATAACCGATAATAATATGTTGTTTCTTATCATTAGTTAACTTCGCTATTTGTTCTTTTACATTTTCAATATCTACATCGTAACCTAATGCTGCTTTACAAATTTCTGCAATTTCTTGTGCATCTTTTATATTTATTTCCCTAAACATATACTCACCTTCTAGTTTTATCAAATATTATTTAACGTGCAACTTAAATTCTATCTTTACTTTGCAACTTCTATTAAAGCTTGTTTTACTAAATCAAATTCTCTTGTGCGAAGTGTTCTCATATCAAGAATTAATTCATTATCTTTAATTCGTGTAATAATAGGTATTTCTACTTCTAAAAGTCGTCTTTCTAATTCTGTAGCACTTAGTCTTGGATGTTCTAATTTTACCACAACACTTTCTAAGTAACTTGCTGGATAGCTTCCTCCACCGACTTCAGCCTTATCTTCAGCTATTATAATCTTGAAGTCTAAGTCACTAAGTCTTGATTTTAGGACATCTGCTTTACCGAATAAACGTTCTTTCGATAATGAAATCATGTGTAATGTAGGAATGTGTTCTAATGCCTCTTTTTCATCTAAATATAGTTTTAATGTAGCTTCTAATGCAGCTAAAGTCATCTTATCTACACGTAACGTACGAGTAAGTTGGTTCTTTTTCATTTTTTCTATATATTCTTTTTTACCAACTATAATACCTGCTTGTGGTCCTCCTAGAAGTTTATCTCCACTGAAAGTTACTATATCAATACCACTATCAAGAACTTCTTTTACAGTTGGTTCATAAGGTAATCCATATTTAGAAAAATCAACGAACTGCCCGCTTCCTAAGTCGTTTATAGATACTAGTTCGTTCTCACGAGCAAGGTAAGATATCTCCTCATTAGATACTTCTTTAGTAAATCCTAAAATCTTATAGTTACTAGTATGAACTTTTAACAATGCTCCTGTATTGTCATTAATTGCATTCTCATAATCTTTTAAGTGTGTTTTATTTGTAGTACCTACTTCAATAGGAGTACCACCGCTTAGTTTTATAATTTCAGGAATTCTAAACGCTCCACCGATTTCTACCAGCTCTCCACGAGAAACTACTATTTCTTTATCTTTAACAAGTGTGTTTAACGTTAATAGTACAGCTGCAGCATTGTTGTTAACTACAAGTACGTCTTCTGCACCTGTTAATTTTTTGATAATATCAATAAGGTGGACATAACGACTTCCACGTTTTTTATTATCTATATCAAACTCAAGGTTAGAATAGTTAAATGCTACACTCTCAATATTTTCTTTAATCTTCTGACTTAGTAAACTACGACCTAAGTTTGTATGTAAAATTGTCCCAGTTGCATTAATAACTCGGCGTAAAGAATTTCTGTCTTCTTTTTTTACTATTTGTGTAACTTCTACTACAATTTTCTCTAAACTTGGAACTTCGAATAATTCTTCATTTAGTATTTCTTGTTTAATTCTATCAATATATTCTTTTATTGCTGATTTCACCGCTACTTCTGCATATTCATTTATTAGTGCTTTTACTTCATCTAATAATAAAATCTTATTTATTGCGGGAATTTGTGATAATAATTGTTTTGACATAATAATTCTCCTAAATTTCTTTTGCTAATGTTTTTATAGCATTAATAGCATAATCTACTTCTTCTTCTGTATTCATACTAGAAAAAGAAAATCTTACTATACCTTGTTCTTTTGTCCCTAGCACCTCATGCATTAGAGGTGCGCAATGTGCTCCAGGTCTAACAGCAATGTCATATTCTTCAGCAAGTACATCTGCAACATCTGAAGCTGAAATACCTTTGAAGTTCAACGAAACTACTGCTGTACGTTCTTTTGTAAAATCTCCATAAAACTCTAAACAATCTAAGTCTTTTAATTCATTATAGAATTTGTTCGCAAAGTTCATCTGTTTTTTATAAAGATTTTCAATTCCCTGTCTATTTATATATTTTATTCCCTCATGTAAACCTAAAATTCCTGCAGTATTAAGCGTACCAGCTTCTAAGCGCAGTGGATATTCTCCTGGATGTTTCTCATCGAAAGTTCTAACTCCACTTCCACCGACTTTAAATCTCTTAATTTCAGGTTCTTTAAGTCTTACACATAGCCCACCAATTCCTTGTGGTCCGTATAAACTTTTGTGACCAGTAAAACATAATACGTCTATACCTAATTCATCTATATTGATAGGCACTACCCCAGCAGTTTGCGAAGCATCCACAACTGAAATAAGATTATGTTTTTTACAGATAGCAGCAACTTTTTCCAAGTCTACTATATTCCCTGTAACATTCGAACCATGAGTGATAGCGATCATTTTTGTATTAGGTTTGATAGCTTTTTCTAACTCCTCATAGTCGATTAATCCTGTTTTTCCAGCTCTAATAATCGTATAGTCACATCCTATTGTTTCATGAGCTAAATAAACTGGTCTTAATACTGAATTATGTTCCATTGAAGTCGTAATTACGTGATCTTCTTTTTCTAATAATCCTAATATTGCTATATTTAGACTTTCTGTAGAATTACTCGTAAATACTACTCTATCTTCATCTTTCAAACCGAAGAATTTTGCAATATCATTTCTTGCTTCAAACACTTCACGAAAAGCGTTATTCGCTTCATAATAACTACCTCTTGATGCATTTGCATATTTTGCTGATGATAGTACTTCATAGACTTTGTCCGCCACTTCTTTAGGTTTTTTTAGCGACGTTGCTCCATAGTCAAAATAATAACTCATATCCCTTACCTTATCTAAGTCAATTTTGTATAATGACTTAGCTCTCTTCTTTATTTATTTTTTCGCTAATACTCGATAATTTTCTACACGTCGAGTAATTCCTAGTTTATCGATGTATTCTAAAATGGCCATAGAATATTTTCTACTAGAACCTGTCATATCTCTAAATTCAGCTAATCCCATTTGGTCATTCGCACTAAAGTGATCTTCTACTTTTTGAATAGCTTCTTTTAATACATTAGCATGTAATACTAAATCAGCATCTAATCTGACTATTGTATTGTCGATTAGAGATTCTAATATCTCAACTTTCGGTTTTTCTCCGTTAGTTAAATCTTTAATAGTTGGTGGTGTAAATCCTCCTTCTAGTAAATCCTCCTCTATTCTTTCTTTTTCAGCCAATTGTTTCTTATCGTAATTAACTACGAAATCTTTTTCGGCTACTAAGTTACCTTCTAATCGAATTTCGTTGTTTGCGATGAATAGATCAAGTAGCTCCAATGTTTCTTTTTGAGAAAGTTTAAACTTAGAAAGAACCTCAATTTTAGGAATACCAACTTTCAATTTGAATCTATTATGATATTCTACTAATAATTTTTTCAGTTTTTCTAATACTTCTTCATATTTTTTCTTATGAATATAGCCTAACTTTGTCTCATAAACTGTAGCTGTTTCTACTAGTTGTGCTATTGATTCTACTACCTCTTCTTCTGGAAGTTGTAAATCTTTTACGATACTATCTTTAGAAACTAAATAGTTATTATGTGATAGTATATAGTTAGCTATTAAATCTGATGTATTTCCTTCAAGCTGTACTTTGAGTTTTTCAAGAATTTCTTCATTAAATCTACTATGTTTTTTTGGACTAGCATCAAGAATTACCCCTCCACCTATTGTAATCATTGGTGAATAAGTACGAATGATAAATTTATCATAATTTTTAACCGCTATTTCATCTTCTAATCTAAGTTGAGCAAAACTGCTCTCTCCTGCTTTTAATAAGTCTGTCCCAAGTGGTACAACCCTTGCCATGACTTCTTCAGTACCTATGTATACACGCACTCTATCCCACAATTCAAGATTAGCTCTCTCATCATTGATTAATTTAATCTCAATATCTAGCATATAAGTCTTTGTTAATGAATCTGCAGTCGCTAGAGTGTCTCCACGTTTTACATCATCAAACTTGATATTTGCTAAGTTTATTGCTGTTCTTTGGCCTGCATAGGCTTTTTCTACATCTTTTGAGTGAACTTGTATATTTCTTACTTTTGTTTTTATTCCTTTTGGATAAATGACAAGTTCGTCACCTACATTTACTACACCTTCCGTAAGAGTTCCTGTAACAACTGTTCCGAATCCTTTTACCTGGAATGAACGGTCGATATTAAGTCTAGCATTTTTCTCGATATTTTTCGCTTCGATATCTTCTGTTTTCTTATCAATTGTTTCTAACAGTTTGTCTAAACCTTTTTTACTAATTGAGTCTACTTCTATAATTGGAGAGTTCTCAAGAACTGTTCCAGCGATGAATTCTCGAATATCTTCTTTAACAAGTTCTCGATATTCTTCTTCAACTAAATCAATTTTTGTCATTACGATAATGTAGTTTTCAATTCCTAGTAACGTTAAGATATCAATATGTTCTTTCGTCTGAGGCATTATACCTTCTCTTGAATCAACTAGTAATAATACTAAATTTATCCCACTAACTCCAGCTAGCATATTTTTAATAAATTTTTCATGACCCGGAACATCGACTACACCGCATCTTTTTCCACTTGGCAAGTCAAAATAAGCAAATCCAAGATTTATCGACATTCCTCTGTCTTTTTCTTCTTGAGTAGTATCTGTTTCAATACCACTTAGAGCTTTTATCAGGGTCGTCTTCCCGTGATCTATATGCCCTGCAGTACCAATAATTACATTGTTATTCATACAATTCACCTTTACACATTATATTAAGAATAGAGATTATGTGAGAGAACTTTACAAAATAGATTTTAAACTTTCTCTATAATAACCTCTATCCAAAATTTTATTTTAATTTATAATCTTTTAATTCTGTTATTATTCTCTTGATTCCAGCTTTTCTAGAATAATACAAACCACGATATTCGATTTTCTCATCCTCTAACATTTTTACAATATTATCGAAATTATCCCAAGCTGTTTTTAGCATAAATCCACAACCTACACCAATTGATGGGTGTGTAGGAATAAGTGATGCTCCCAATTCTCTTTCTAGACAAATGTTATCAGCCTTTATTGAATCGTGTGTACTATTAAAAACTACTAATCCTTCTTCTACCATGCTTCCTCCTACGGTTGAATTACTTTGTTAGCTTTTCTCATGTCTTCTACGATGAAGTACATATTTGTTGGATTTCCAACCGCTAAATCAATATTGTGGTAGTCGATACATGCACCACAGCAAACTATCTCTACCCCACCTTCTTCTAGTGTTTTTAGCTCTTCTAGTACGTGGCTTCGAGTTTTATCTACTAAAATTCCACCGTTATTGTAGAAAATAATTTTTTTAGGAAGAACTTCTTGTTCACCTAAAGCATAAAGATATGCTTTAATTAATCTTTTACCTAGTTCTTCACTACCATGTCCCATTTGATTTTTATTAATCACAACAATATAGCTGTCATCTTTAACTACTGGTAAAGTTTCTAATTGTGGAGCTTCTTCTCTTGTAATTTCAACTTTAAAGCCACCTTCAATATCAGAAATTTTAAACTCATAACTGTTTTTATCAGCAAATTTTCTAAGACTTTCTACACTATCTTCAGTTTTTACTAATAAAGTTACTTTCGTATCTTCTTCTAACACACGTATAGCTTGAGTTACAGGAACGACACATGTATCACATAATGTATCAACAACTACACCATCAGTAACCTCTCCTTTAGAGATTGTAACGATATATTTATCTTTTGCTTCTTCTTTCACTGAGAAATTGTATCCTAATTGTGTAGCCATTTTTTCTAAGTTTTGAGTAGCTATAACATTGTCTACTATTGTTTCTACTACATCATTTTCTAGTAATAATTTTTTTGTTTGAATAACTGGCATTGGGCATGCTAAGCCTTGTGCATCTAAAATTTCTTTTTTCATACTTATATTCTCCTATTGTCTTCTGAGTTATTTTATAATAACTGCTTTTTCTTGTTTTTCTATAACTTTACCTACTATAGCACTCTTAATTTCAAGAGTGTTTAGTTTTTCTAATAATTCGTACGCTTCACTTTCTGGTAAACTTATTAAAAGTCCTCCAGATGTTTGTGGATCGTACATTATTTCTTCTAATGCAAAGTCTTTAATTTGATATTCTACATTTGGCTCAACAAATGATCTGTTAAGTTGACCACCTGCGGTAATAACAAATTCATTTGCACATTTATACGCTTCTTCGATATATGGAATATCTTTCGAATATACTTCTGCTGAATGTTTACCATCTAACATTTCTACAAGATGTCCTAAAAAACCGAATCCTGTAATATCAGTACAACTATTAACATTAAAATCTTTCATCATTTGAGCAGAATATTTATTAAGTGTTGTCATTTGTTTAACACTTTGAGCAAATGCTTCTTCTGAACATTCTTTAACCATATGAGCTGTATTAATAATACTTACTCCTAATGGTTTTGTTACAATTAATAGATCTCCTACTTTACAATTGTTATTTTGTAATATTTTATCAGGATGAACCATTCCTGTTACTGATAATCCGTATTTTGGTGTTGCATCATGAATAGAGTGTCCTCCTGCAAGAACCCCTCCTGCTTCGTGAACTTTCTCTGCTCCACCTTTTAGTATTTGATGTAAAATTTCTAAATCCATATTCTCTGGAAAAGCAACTATATTTAATGCTGAGATAACTTCTCCACCCATAGCATAGACGTCACTAAGCGCATTAGCTGCTGCAATTTGCCCATATAGATATGGATCATTTATCATTGTCGTAAAGAAATCTAATGTTTGAATAATCGCCTTATCTTCGGAAATTTTATAAACTGCAGCATCATCCGAAGATTCATACCCAACTATTAAATTTTTATCTTCTTTTTTTGGAAGGTCTTTTAGTATATCTGATAAGGCTCCCGGCCCTATTTTCGAGTTTCAACCTCCACATACTATCATGTTCATTTTCTTTTCTGACATATTTACCTCCTATACTATTACTTATCTATAATTATACTACTTCACACTATAATTTAAAAGTATTATTTAGTTTTTTAATGTAAAATAGACAACTAACAGATAGTAATTTTCATCTGTTAATTGTCTATAATTAACATCTTTAAATTGTAACATATAAAAAAGCTAACTAACATCTAGATTTAGAAATCTAATTAGATTTTCTATAATCTTAATGTTAATTAGCTTAATATTCTTAATTTATTATCTTATACTGGTCGACCATTTCTATAAATAGTATTTGATCCATCTAAATATTTACCTGCTTTTGGAGTAGTTCCATTAAATGCTGCATTAGAGCTTTGGTGTTGTACAAGATATACTTGACCATTTTTTATTGTTACTCCTGCTCCTACATCTTTAGCAGTTGCATCTAATAATGTATTTCTGTGTCCGTATGGATATTTAGCTACTACATTACCAATTTCTTTAAATAAAATATCAAATAAATGTTGCGCAACTTGCTCAGGTGTTCCTGAATCACTTGATATTGCTATATTAGCTAAAATGTAGTTAGCATATCCTGCTGCTCTAGCCGCATCTGTTTCATATTGAATTGTTCCATTTGGTCCGTGAATATTTCCATCTATTGCACGATTAGGTACATCAGCACTTCTATTTTTAGAAGAAGTATTTAATGCTGCATTTTCCGATAATACTGGTAATCCATTAATGTTTCTTAATTGAGCAACTTTCTCTAAGAATGCTTTTCTTATTTGCTCTTCTCTAGTTCCTGCTACTGGTGTTGCAGGTGTCTGTTGTTTCGCCTTTTCTGCTTTTTCTTTCTCAGCTGCATCTTGTTTTGCCTTAGCTTCTTTATCAGCTTTCGCTTTTGCTTCTGCTTCTTGTTTTAATTTAGCATCCTCTGTTGCTTTTGTTTCTGCTGCTTTCTTGGCTTCAGCTTCTTTTACTGCTTTCGCTTTTGCCTCTGCTTCTTGTTTTAATTTCGCATCAGCCGCTGCTTTTTCTTCAGCAGCTTTTTTAGCTTCTGCTTCTTCTTTAGCTTTTTGTTCAGCAGTTACTTCTCTCTTCTCAGCAAGTTGGTCTAGAGTTGCCTGTTTCTTAGAATCAACCGGGTTAGGATTAACTGGTTTAAGCTCTTTTTGTTTTTCTTTTACTTCTTCTGTTGCGATTTCATAGCGAACATCAATATTAAAAGTATGTTTTCCTACTTTATCTACTGTAGTAAATCCTTCTCTTTTAACTCCTGTATTAGGTAATTTTCTTGTTGGAGCTTTTGCTGTCATATCTAATTCTACTACAACTTCTTCCCCAGCTTTAATAAGTTCTTTTTTTAATACAAACTCTGCTTTAGTTTCAGTTGTAATACGAGCAACTACATTTGCTACTTCTTTATCTGCTACTAATTTTGCATAATAATGACCATTTAATTCATACACTTTTGCTTTCACACTAGCTGCATTTACATCAACAGTTGCAGTTTTTACTTCTATCGCTTTAGTTGGTAATGCAGTTATACCTGTTAACAATACTAATCCTGTTAAGACTTTACTCGTTAACTTAATTCCTTGTTTCTTCATTATGTCCATTCTCCTCATTCATAAAATCGTTTTAATTGTTAATTCAATAATTACTTCTCCTTAAATTATACTCATTTTAAAATTTATTAGCAATAGATTTTGAATTTTGTAATACAAAATACATTTTGTAACAATTTAGAAATATTTGGAATTAATTTTGTAATATGAAAAATCTTTTTAGTTATTTTATTTTTATTATTTACTTTTAACTACACTTTCTTTTGAATATAATAATGAATCTATAAAAACTACTTTAAATGAATATTCTGTAGCTTTTTAATTATTTTTTACTTAAAACTAAATTTAAAGTATATTTAAGGTTTGAGACTTATAATGTATTCATAACTAGTAAATAGTTATAAACTTCATAAACTTTCCTTTTCTATAAGAGACCGAGACAAATGTGCTCGGTTTTTTTTGTTTATAAAGAAGGATAGAAGCTGATTTCATCCAACTTCTATCCTTCTTTATTGTAATATATATCATCGTCTAATATCTTACTTTGTTTGATTATTAATTCAGATCCTTCTATTACTATTATATTTAATTTACCTCCATAAACACAGCCACCATCAATATTTATTCGATTATCCTTTATTTCATAATAAGGTGCTTCTTTTACAGGACTATGACCGTGAAATACTTTTTTATGATATTTTTCCTTACTACTTAAAAATGGCTCTCTTACCCAAACCATATCACGATGAGTTTGATCCCAAAAGTTCTTATTAAAATCCACACCAGCATGTACAAAATAATAATTTGAACTTTCGTATCTTGTAGGGAGATTTTGCAACCATTTCCTTAGTTTTTTTTTATCTCTAGCAAATTTTTGGAAGTATTCTCTTCGTGATTCCGTTGTTGCTTCTGGATAAAACGACTGTAATGTTGTTAGTCCATTATTTCTAAAATAGTGATTTTGTCTCTTTGAAGATGTATTGTCATACATCGCTTCTTTTATTGCTAGATTAAACATATCTTCATGATTCCCTAATAATACAACATGTTGTTTGTTATCATTCTGCAAGTTATAGAAATATTCCCAAACCAATCTAGTATTTTTTCCTCTGTCACACATATCACCTAGGCAGATTAGTTTATCTTCAGTACTATTAAATTCTACTTCATCAAGTAATTTCTTCATCGTATAAAAACATCCATGTATGTCTGAAATTACTATTGTTCTCATAAAAACACCTGCTTTTTCATTTAATTCTTTTATATCTATAATAATAGAAAATTACTATAATGTAAATGAGAGTGCATCAAAAATCGTGATTTCGTAAAATTAGTTACTTCCTTAAATTATATCGTTTACAATTTAATACTTATTCTTTAGGATATCATTTTTAATTAAACTTTTCACATGATATAATATTAGTAAATTACTATGAAAGGCGCAGCTTATGGAGAATAATTTACTTTGTTTTAAACGTACTTCAAACCTTACTGCTCTATCTCTTCCAAAAAACTATAGAGAGGGATTTTATACTAAACAAGGTGTTTGGACTAAATTGATAATAGTTAAAGGAAAAATGAAATTAAGCTTTCTAGATTTAGAGAACAGCGTAATTAACCAATGTTCTTTAAACAAAAAGAGTGAAGTTAACCTTATAAACCCTGAAAGTATATTTAGAATCCATCCAAATTCTACCGATTTGCAGTTTCACCTAGAATTTTACTGTAAAGCTGAGGATTACTTCTTCAACAAATATAATCTAAGTCCAACTCATGCAGAAGTCGTTGCTGCAATGAAGTATGTAAAACCTTGCAAAACATTAGATTTAGGCGCAGGTCAAGGTAAAAATTCATTATATCTTTCTTCATTAGATTTTAAAATCACTGCTGTCGATATTGATGCAAAATTCTTGCAAGACCTTGCTGAAATATCAATTAAAGAAAAACTAAATCTAAATATCTTTAAACATGATATTGTTGAGGCTAATATAAAAGACACATATGATTTTATCTTCGCTACTGATGTATTCATGTATTTGAACCCAACAAGGATACATAGTATTATCGCTAATATCAAAAAACAGACTAATGATGGTGGATATAATCTAATCGTGAGCGCATTAAACAAAGCAGGTCATAGATGCCCTCCGTTTCCATTTACTTTTATTGAAGGTGAATTAAAAAACTATTATAATGACTGGAAGATAATTAAATATAATGAAAATCTTTCTGCTTCCCCTTATCCATACGCTGTAATTCTTGCTCAAAAAATATCAGAATAAAATCTATCCCCACAAGATTATTCAAATTTTCTTGTGGGGATCTTTTTTTCTATTTAATATCTTCTCTAATATCTTTTTGGTACCATACGACGTCATACCAATGATTAAATTTATAACCTACTTTTTCGAAATGAGCTACCTTTCTAAATCCTCTCTTCTCATGAAATGATACACTACCTTCATCCGGATATGCTATACATGAAGTTAATCTGCACATTCCTCTATCGTAAAGTTGTTTTTCAAGTTCATTATACAACTTCTCTCCAACACCTTTTCCACGAACCTTTTCATCTAAATAAATAGTAATTTCAGCAGTCCACTTATATGCATCTTTCGGATAAAATTCACTAGCATATGTGTATCCTAATAAATCATTGCCTTCTTCCGCTACTAAAAATGGGTAACTTTGAATTGATTTTGAGATTTTTTCTTCGAATTCGTGTACACTTGGTACAGTGTAGTCAAAAGTAATAGCAGTATGTTCAACATATGGTCTATAAATACTTACTAATTTTTCGGCATCTTGTAACTCAACCGTTCTAACATTTAACATTATCTATCTCCTTGAATACTTCCTTTTACAAATTCAACAATAGTTTTCGCAACTTCTTCTTGTTGAGCTCCTCTAAAGCCATGACCAGCTCCTGGAATTTCTTTTTAAAGATTGTCTTTCTTGATTTTATCTAATAAGGCCGTACATCCCTTCGTTACATCGTTAAAGGTTGTTTTGAAATCTCCTGTATACCACGGATCATCAATAATTCTATCTTCTCCGGCGTATTCTAATAATTTTTTAACCTCACCAGTTTTTCTTCCTGCGATAAATTTTTTAATGTTTTCTATATTACTATCATCCATTCCTATAATATAGTCTGCTTGTAAGTCACTATCATTAAGAATACGAGAATACATTCCCTCTACTCCAATTCCAACTTTAGCAAGTTCTTTTCTAGTTCCACTGTGAACCGGATTGCCATGTTCCCAACTACTAGTTGCTGCTGAATCTATTTGAATTTTTTCGCTTAGTCCTTCTTTTTCTACCATATCTCTAAATATTGCTTCTGCCATAGGTGAACGACAAATATTCCCTAAACAAACAAATAATACTTTTACCATTTTTTCATTACCTCATTAATATTTATTTTCTGTTTTATTATAACATAAATAATTAAAATCAACATAATAAAGACCCCTGCGCTAAACTCCACTATTGTTTTATTTTTATATTTTACATGATATAATTAACTTAAAATTATCCATTATTAAGGAGATTAAAATGACAGAAAACTTAGTATGCTACAAAAGATTACCAAATTGGACTGCTCAAACTCTACCTGAACCATTTAGACATAAACACAATACTAGAAAAGATGTTTGGGCAAAATTAACTATTCTTAAAGGAAAACTACAGTTTACAGAATTAACTGAAGATAATGAGATTATGAAGGAGCATATATTTACACCTGAGAGTAGCATTCCATTCGTGGAACCACAAGCATGGCACCGTGTTGCTCCTTTATCTGATGATTTAGAATGTTTCTTAGAGTTTTATTGCGAACCAAAAAATTATTTCAAAAACAAATACGATATTAATTATGCTCACTCTGAAGTGGTAGAAGCAATAAAAACGATTAAGCCTTGTAAAACTTTAGACCTTGGATCTGGTCAGGGGCGCAACTCTTTATTCCTTTCTAAACTTGGTTTTGAAGTGACTGCAGTAGATAATAATATTCCTGCTTTAGAGTTTTTAATGGAAACATCAAAAATCGAAAATTTAGATATTAAAATAGGAAGCTATGATATAAATACAGCGGCTCTTAGAAATACCTATGACTTCATTCTTTCAACAGTAGTATTAATGTTTATCGAAGAACAATCTATACCTAATGTTATTAAAAATATGCAAGAGCAAACTAATATAGGTGGCTATAATCTAATAGTAGCCGCAATGTCTACTGATGATGCCCCTTGTCCACTTCCATTTCCTTTTACTTTTAAAGAAAATGAACTAAAAGAATATTACAAAGACTGGGAATTTATTAAATATAATGAAGATTTTGGACAACTTCACAAGACTGATGCTAATGGTAATAGGTTTAAACTACGTTTTGCTACTATGCTAGCTAAAAAAATTAAATAATTTTTTGTAAGCTACTTTTTTGACACCGTTATCAACTCATGTTATAATTTTTACAAATCATTAAAACATTTGGGGTGCTTTTTGCTGAGAATATACCCATAGAACCTGATGTTGTTAGTACAACCGTAGGAAAATGTTTATTTTTAATCAAGTCTATTTTAAAGTATATATATAATTTAAAAGTATCTCTTGTTGTTTTAATGAATACAAATAACAGGAGGTTTTTCTTATGAAAAAATGGTCTACAAAAGACGTAATTATTTTAGCTTTAATAGGTTTCTTATTCGGAGGAATATTCCTTGCCGCCGGTTGGATTTATGCTGCATTAGAAGCGGCACTTACTCCATTAGGATATGAACCTTTCGCAAATTCTATTCTATTCGGTTTATGGGTTATGGCTGCACCAGTTGCTGCAGTTCTTGTTAAAAAACCTGGTAGTGCTACACTTGGAGAAGTTCTAGGAGCTTTAGCTGAAATGCTATATGGTTCATTCTTTGGAGCTGCTGTTCTAGTTTCAGGTCTTGTGCAAGGATTAGGATCTGAAGTTGGATTTTTAGTTACTAAATACAAACGATACGATTCAACATCTCTATTTCTATCTGCAATAGGTATTACTGTTTTCAGCTTTGTGTATGAATATTTCAAATTAGGTTACGAAGCATATTCTACAGGTATGATTATAGCATTGTTTGCTGTTCGTTTTATTTCTGTAATAGTTTTCGGAGTTATTTGCGTTAAACTAATCTTGAACATCGTAAATAAAGTACAAAACAGCGAGAACAAATAATGAATATCATAGAAATCGATAATTTTTCTTTAAAAATTAAAGATAAAGTCTTATTTGATAACGTTAGTTTAAAAATAAAAGAACATAGTTGGTTAGTCTTAACCGGAAATATTGGTAGTGGTAAGTCTACCCTGCTTCGTACTATTTGTAAATTAAATAAAGAACATTATGAGGGAGTAATTACTTATAAAAGGAAAAATATTGTTGATATTCCTATGCAAGAACATGTTAGAAACATAGGATATGTGATGCAACATGCAATTAATCAATTTGTTATGCCTACTTTAGAAGAAGAGATAATCTTTGCTTTAGAAAATCTCTGTCTAGACACACAAGTTATTAATGAAAAACTAGAGCACGCTTTATCAATTACTAAGACAAAAGAACTCGCAAATAAACATATCCATACATTATCTGGAGGAGAACGTCAACGTGCTGCATTCGCTGTAGCTTTAGCTATGGGGAGTGAAATACTAATATTAGATGAACCTTTTGCAAATGTTGATAAGAAAACGCGTAGCTCTCTATTAACCTTACTTAAAAACTTAAACAATCAAGGTGTGACAATAATAGTTTGCGATCACGAATATCAACTGTATTTGAACTATGCAGATACTTTCTATTATCTTTCTGATGGGCGTTTGGAATTAATAGAAAATCCAAGCATAAAAAATACAACTATAAATCTAGCTAAAAATATACAAACAGAAGAATTGCTGAAACTTGAAGACGTCATTATTTTTCAAGGTAACAAAGAATTATTAAACACAACAGATTTTACAATACACAAGGGAATTACCACACTAACAGGAGATAACGGAACAGGAAAAACAACACTACTACATACTATCTCCCAATTAAAAAAATATAAGGGAAATATTTATTTTAAAGATACCAAAGTGAAAAAATCAAGAAAGTTATATAAAAAAATAAGTACTTGCTTACAAGATGCCTTTCAGCAATTTATTAGTTTAATGCCACGAGAAGAAATATCTATGCAAAAAGATATTTGGGAACATGCTCACGTGTGGCAAAAAAAGCTTTTAGAAGAATTTGATTTAGAAAAAGAACTCGATAAAAGTTTATATTATTATAGCGGTGGACAAAGAAAACTTATTCAACTTATGTGTTTATTAAGCCAAAAAACTGAGCTATTGCTTCTTGATGAACCCTTTACCCATCTTGATGAAAGAGCCTGCTCATTTATAATGGATTGGATTGAAGAAAATAAAAGACTTACTGGACAATCATTTATTATTGTCAGTCATAGATTAGAGCCATTAAATAATAGGAGCGATTATCATATTGAAATTTCAAATAATACACTACATTATATAAAGGAGGATTGTTATGCAGAAGAAAATAATTAGTCCTACTCTTACTCTTATTATAATGTTATTAACTATCTGGATTTCATTTAGTAAGTTACTCGTTCTAAATATTTTGATAATAGCTACAACAATATGTTTACTATGTATTTCAAAATATTGGAACAAACTTCTGATTTTTATTTTTCTACCTCTCCTACCCGCTATAGGTTCTGCTTGGGCTATCATTGTTCATAGTTCTAATTATAAATATGCTCTTTTAATTTTTTCTAGGACATATAGCTTTGCAGCATTAGGGTTAATCTTGGCAACATATATTTCACTTGTAGAATTACTAAAATACTTTGAACAACATGGGTTGTCTTCAAATATCGTATACGGACTCTTAGTAGTAATTCAAGCTTTACCAAGAATCCAATATGAAACTCAAATGATTACAAAATCTAGTCGTCTTCGTGGTATATTTTTACCATTTTGGTCACCTTATTATTATGCTAAAGCCATATTTATCGCGTTAACTTGGCAACCTCAGATTTCAGAAGCAATGACAATCCATGCCTATGAGGATTATAAACAACGAACTCACTATAATAAATATGTTATTGATAAAAACAAAAGTATATTTATTATAATACTTTTCACATTACTATCTAGCGCATTATTACTACTAAATAAATAAAAAGATGCCATCATGGATAAAATCCATGATGGCATTACTATGTTCAAAAAATAAAAAAACTGGCGGGAATGTGTGGGAATCGAACCCACCCAAGAGGCTCTTAACCCCTCATACTAGTTTTGAAGACTAGAGAGCACACCAGAACTCATCCACTCCCAAGTATGTTTATATTATACAATAAATATTTCAAAAATGCAAGATGATATGTTAACGTATACAGAATACTATTCTATTTATGAAATCACAAGTATTCTCATGTGCCATAGTTATACCACTTACAACTGATTTTTTACCACTTACCTAAAAGCTATTAATTTTTATGTTGAAATAATATATAATATACCTATAAACATTTAGAAAGGAGACAATATGAAAATTAACATAGAATTAGATTCAACGCTTAAAGACATCGAACTTGTTATTAAGACACCTGACTTAAATAATGATGTAATATTAATTAAAGAACTAGTTGAAAAAGCTTTATTAAATTCTCAAAAAATAATTTTCTATAAAGGTGACTCGGAATATTTCATCCCACTTGAATCAATATTATTTTTTGAAACTTCTGATAATAAGGTATATGCTCATACTACAGATGAATTCTTCGAGGTTAAATTCAAATTATACGAATTAGAGCAACTTATTCCTTTTTACTATTGTCGAATTTCTAAGAGTTCAATAATAAATACAAAAGCAATTTATTCACTAGAAAAATCTTTTTCTGGTTCAAGTACCGCTTCTTTTTCTAACTCAAAGAAGCAGGTCCATATTTCAAGACATTACTACAAAATATTAAAAGATAAATTAAAAGAAATGAGGTAAAAATAAATGAGAAGAAGTTTTATTGGATTATTTTTTATAATCCTTGCGGTAACTACTTTACTTGATGGATTTAGTATTTTTCCAAACGGATCAATTTTCCTAGCTATATGTACTGTTGTACTAGGATTTTTCGCTATTCGAGGCTTAATGGATTTTGACTCTTTTGGAACAATATTCCCACTAGCATTATTATTTTATGTTTATAACAAAAATTATCACTTTGCAAACATATCAGGATGGAAAATATTCTTTATTGCTGTTTTCCTTAGTCTAGGTATCTCTATGTTTGTCCCTAGAAAATATAGATATAGAGAATTTAAAAGTTTTTACAAAGTAAAAAAACATCAAAAAATAAAAAATGGTAATGATTTTTCTGATGTGACATTCGGAGAAAATGTTCAGTATGTAGACATAACTAAATCTGATTCATTCTCTGCTTCTACAACATTCGGAACTACTACTATCTACTTTGAAAAATTAGATACTTATCCTATTAAGAACTTTGACCTTAATGTTTCTATTTCTTTTGGTAATCTAAAAGTGTATGTTCCAAAAGAATGGGCAATCGAGAATAATACAAATAACTTCCTTGGAAGAGTTCAAAAACATACTCACAGCATCGGTAAAGATGTTAAAATTATCCTAAATGGTTCGGTAACATTTGGAGAAGTTGAAATAATTCATGTATAAAAAAATAACTCTCAAGAATTCAAGAAATCTTGAGAGTTTTATTTTTAGTTATTTTCTGCTTTCTTTTGCTGTTCTCTTTTTTCTACTAACTTAGATAAATAGATAGAACCTACAGTTAATAAAATTACTAATAATGAAGCAATTAAAAATTCTTTACTGAAGATATTTGTACTAGTAGCTCCGAAGTTTAAGAATACTACTGTTCCAGGGATAATACCAAGTACACTCGCTATCATATATTTTGATAAACTGATATTAGTTAAACCATATCCGTAGTTTATCATATTATACGGTACTAAAGGTATTAGTCTCAGTATTACTAAACTCATCATTAGTTTTTCATCACTAACATTAAAAATTCTATCGTGTTGCTTAGGTGTCATTTTTTTCTTAAGGTAGTTTTTCACCCATTCACGACCGAAACGACGTGATATTACAAACATAATATAACAATTTAATGACGCTCCAACGAAAGTTAGTAAACTTCCCTCTACAAAACCAAACGCTACTCCTCCAGCAACAGCAAGTATCGGAACTGGAAAGAAAAATACCGGTAAAAACATAAACATTAATACATAAATTATCGGTGCCAAGACACCAAAACTCTGAATAAACTCAGTCATTACTCTCCTCCTATTTAAAGTATGCTGATACTTTTTCTAAAAATTCTAATTCAATATATGAAGCTATTTTTTTAAATGTAGTCTTATCCATCAGCATTTTATCATTTTCACTATACTGTCTAAACGCCATACTACACCAAGTCACACCTCTTAGACAATTAAATATTAGATATCTTTCAAATCTTTCTCGATCAAAAGTGCGATATTTATTATACTCTTCTATGAATTCATCAATTTCTTCTTTCGCTAAAATAATATCAGTTTTCCAAAATGTTGTCGTCGGCGCTAAGAAATGCGCTAAATCTTGTTCACACTCTCCTATTAATGCCTTCTCCCAATCAATAACATAGCTATCTTCTTTTCTTTCTCCAATCAGGAAGTTTCCTGAATTTAGTTCGGTATTTATAATACATGGATTAGCTATACTATACTTTTCAGGTATAAGAGTTAAACATTTATCTAAGAAAGATTTGACGTAGGCGCTAACCTTATCATCAGCTTTATCCCAAGCTAAATATTCACCCGCCATTTGTTTACATTCATCAAACATCAGTTGGAATGGATTCGCTGCATTGATTAAATTGTTGTCACCATATGGTGTATTGTGTACCTTACTTAATAAATAAGCTGCAATATGCATATCTGTTTTATAATTAAGTGCTCTACCTTCTAAAAACTCCATCGTCAAATATTTATATGGCAATAAATTTGTTTCCGTCGCTAGTTCATAAGGTTTTGGTGTAACTCCACTATCTTTTAACAATTGTAGAGTCTCATATTCATACTCTATTTGATTTTCAAGATTCATCTGGCTCTTCATATTTATTCTAAGAACTTTTTTCAAATCCTCATCATCAAAGGTAAAGTTAATATTATATTCTCCTGCACCTAATAACTTAATATTCTCATAGCCTGTTTCTGCAAATAGAAGATCTTCTTTTGTATCTATATCAAGTCCACTTTTACCTAAATAATAACTTAATCCTTGTTCTTTACAAACAGCAAGCAGATTCTCTAAAACACTGTTATCTCCGTAACTAGGAAGATCAAATACTTCTTTAATGGCATTCTTCATACCTATTAAAAAGTACCCTCCGTCAATACTAGGATTTATAACAATATCAAAATTATCTAATTTCTCAAAAGCAGTATTAATCATATCTTTTTTTAAATTATAGATATCAGAACCTAATAAAATCACCTTGTCACTAGTTTTTAATTCTTGTTCAATAGCATTATACATCTTGTCACCAAGTGTTTTTCCTTCTTGATAAGAAAATTCTCTATTTTCCAAAATATCCTTCATCGTATTATCGTCACTAATCTGACCATCGTGATAAACTACTACTTCTTCTCCACTTTCTTTTAAAAGTCTATAATTCAATTTCATTAATTTTTTTTGAATTTCGATAGCATTTTCTGGTGAAACAAAGTCATATAACCTTGTTTTTGTTGTACCCATCTTCGGTACTCTTGTAAAAAATATTATTTTGTTTTTCATCTCTGAAATTTTTCCTTTAATTTAATCTCTAAAATTATTCTAAATTTATGATCGATATTATATATAAAAAAGGATGACTCAATAACAATATTTCTAATTGAAATTTCGATTTTGAGTCACCCTGTACTTTAAATATTAATGATTATGCCCTGAATGATCATCTTTCTTATCTGAAGAGTGATTGTGTCCAGCATGTTCGTCTTTCTTATCTGAAGAATGATTATGTCCTTCGTGACCTTCCTTATGCTCTGCACCTTTTACTGCGCCACTTGAATCTTTACAGCAATCTGCAATTTCAAATTTATAACTGTGCTCTTTAGTTCCATCAATTGCATTAAATACATTTTTGTATCCTAAATCAATAAGTTTTTGAGCTACTACTGAAGAACTATTACCTGTAGAACTGTACACATATATCGGTAGTTCTTTATTTTCTGGTAAAATTGATTTTAAATCATCTAATTTTTTAACATCAATATTTTTAGCGCCTGCTGCATGTCCTTTTTCAAAATCAACTTTATCTCTTACATCTAAGAACACATTGTTTGCAGCTGTATCTAATAATGCATCTTGGAATTTACCACTACTTAGCGATGAATATTTCACAATATCATAATTATAGTCTTTTAAATTTTGAGCTCCAGAAACATCTTTAAACCCTTGTTTCGTTAATTTTTCTACAGCATCCTTTGTTTTATCAGATTTATCACTATAAACAACTACTTTCTTCTCTCTCCATGTACGAATTTCTTCGATACTTTTATCTATTTTTGACAATGGAATGTTAATTGCATGTTTAAGGTGACCTTCTTTATAAGACGCCTCATCTCTTACATCAATAACTAGATAGTTTTCTTTTTCCTTATCATCTTTTTGAATTTTGTTTAACTCTTCACCTTTCAATTCTTTTGCAGATGAAGTAGTTGAACATCCTACTAAAACTAACGATAACACCGCTGACATACTTACAGCTAAAAACTTATTATATTTCATTTATTTTCTTCCTCTCCTTATTTAATAAAAGACAAGGTAGTACCTTAACTTTTTTGTGTATTTATGTAGAACCTTATCTTATATTAGTATAACTTAAAAATAGTTTTTTTCCTAATAAATAATTTTATTTTTTACTCTTTTTTACAATATTTTCTTAGAATTTATATTCGTGTTCTTTTGTACCATCCCATGCGTTATACACATTTGTATAACCAAGTTCTACAGCTTTTTGTGCTGCTTTCGAAGAACGGTTACCACTATAGCAGTATGTATAAACTGGTGCATTTTTATCTGCTGGTAATAGTGCTGCTAGGTCTTTATCAATATTTTTAACATCAATATTTTTCGCTCCAGCTACGTGCCCTTTTTCATAATCTTTTGCTTCACGAACATCAATAAATGTTCCTTCTTTTTTGTCAATTGCTGCTTGGAAGTCACTTGCTAATAATGTAGTAAACTTAACGATTTCGTAATCTTTATAGTCTTTAACACCTTGTGCGTTAGAAACTTTTTTGAATCCTGCTTTTACAAGTTTATCAGCAGCTTCTTTACTTTTCTTACCAGTATTACAAACTGTTACTACTTCTTTATCTTTCCATGCACTTAAGTGCTCTGCATGTTTTTCAATATCAGCTAAAGGAATATTGATAGCGTGTTTCACATGCCCCTCTTTATATTCATTAGCATCTCTTACATCGATAACAAGGTATTTTTCTTTTTCTTTGTCATCTTTTTCAATTTTATTTAATTCTTCCCCTTTCAGTTCTTTTACAGCAACGCTCCCATTGTTACTGCTTGAGCTACTACTTGAACTACTATTCGAAGCTGAAGAACAACCTGCTAAAGATAAAGATAATACGGCTGCCATACTGATAACTAATAATTTATTGTATTTCATAATTTTAACTCCTTTGTTATTTCTTTCATACATAGTATAACAAATCAAATTCATTCAATCAATATCATAAATTAGAGAAACAAAGAAATATTTTACTTTTTTATCTAATTTTCAACTTTACATAAAAACAAAAAAGCCTATAAATAAAAATATTTATAAACTTTATTTAACACCTTATTTTTTTTATACTTTCGTTATATTCAGAAAAATAATAATATTTTTATAACTTGTCTAATTCAGTAAAAAATTGTTTAATGTTCTTAACTTTATACCCTGTATAAACTTTTAACTCATCATCAAAATGCCATTTTTTTTCAACTAAACATGTTTTCATCCCTAATTTCTTAGCTGGATTTATATCATGATATAAGGAATCACCAATCATCATAGTCTCCTCAGGTAATATTTCCTCAGATTCTAGTACATTTAGAAATGCTCCCTCTTTTGGCTTACTAATATGTTTTTCACCGGATATATATAACTTAAAAACATTTTCTAAACCTAATTTTTTCAGTTTCATTCTTTGTTCTTTTGATTTTCCATTAGTCAAGATAATCATATTATACTTATCTCTATTCTTCTCAATCCACAAATTTACTTCTTCGTCCGGTTCAATCAATGCTAAGATAAATTCAAACTGCTTATCATAATAAAACTTACACTCTTCTTCGGTAAGTTCTATCCCTAATTTTTCCAAAGTTAATTTTAATCGCTTATTTCTTAATTCTACTAAACGTAATTTCCCTTGAACTACTTCTTCTGCTAATTTATTATTGATACTCTTATATAATTTAAAAAACTCATCATAACTAATCAACTTATTATATTCTAAATATTCAAATACTAGTCTATTTGATTTTTTCCATATATTACTAAAATCATATAAAGTATTATCTAAATCAAAAATTAAATTTTTTATCTTAGCCATCAATTTCACCTCCATATCTTAATGATGAATATAATCTATATTGTACATTTGAAAAAGCTAAATTCCAAGTAAAATCACTTGGAATCTAGCTTTTATTTATCTTCTTCTAAATATCTTACTACAGGTCTTGCTTCATAAACTATAGTTCCATCTGGAATACTATGTTTTACTACTGCATTAGCGCCAATTTTAGAATCTTTACCAATTGTAATATTTCCTAAAACTTTTGCTCCAGCACCTATCATAACATTATCCCCAATAGTAGGATGTCTCTTTATCGGATCTAATGTAATTCCCCCTAAAGTAGTTCCATGATACATAGTTACATTATCTCCTACTACTGCGGTCTCTCCGATAACTACTCCCATCCCATGATCAATAAACAAGCCTTTACCAATTTTTGCTCCAGGATGAATCTCTATGCCTGTTAATCTTCTCGCTCTTTTCGACAAAAGACGGGCCATTGTATGCCAACCTTTATTATATAATTTATGTGAAAAATAATGATAGTTTAACGCCTTTATATGAGGATATGTAAGATAAATCATAAGTTTCGACTCTGCTGCAGGATCGTCTTTTAAAACTCGATTTAAATTGTAATTTAAATTATTAAAATAGCCCATTACACTTCTACATGTGCAACATCTTCGAAGTCAAGGACAGATAAATATTTATCAACCCCGTCAGGTAAGATAGTTACAATGTTTTTACCAGGGTATTTTTCAGCTGCTTTCTTAGCACCAACTATTGCTGCACCTGATGAAATACCAATACCTATCCCAGTAGAACGCAAGAAGTTTTTAGTTTCTTCTATTGCCTCATCACTTGTTACTGTATAGACTTCATCCATATATTCTTTTTGGAAGTTTTCCGGAATGAATCCTGTTCCAATACCTTGAATTTTGTGTGGACCACCATGTCCTTCGCTAATAGCTGGCGACTCTGCTGGTTCGACAGCAATTGCTAATACCTCTGGTTTATTTTCTTTTAAGTATTTAGCAACACCTGTAAATGTTCCTCCAGTTCCAACACCAGCAACAAAGATATCAATATTAGGTACTTGTTCTAATATTTCACGTCCTGTTGTTTTGTGGTGATACCCTGGGTTAGCAGGATTATCAAATTGACTTAGAGAAATAGCATTGCTATATTTCTCACGAATTTCTGCAGCTTTTTCGATTGAACCTTTAATTCCTAATTCTTTTGGAGTTAATATTAATTGTGCTCCATATGCTTTAATAATATTACGTCTTTCAATACTCATGCTTTCTGGCATGATTATTACAGCCTTTATACCTAAAACAGAAGCTAAAATAGCTACAGCTATACCTGTATTACCACTAGTCGGTTCTACTATGATAGTATCTTTATTGACAGCACCTTTAGACATTGCTTCTTCTAGCATACCAAGCACAGCTCTATCTTTAACGCTTCCTCCTAGATTATATTTTTCTAATTTCACAAAAATATTTGTGTTATCTAATTGATATACGGGTGTATTACCCACGAATTTTAATGAAGTTGAAATCATAAAATTCCTCCTCTTCTGACTTTATAATAAATAACTTTTGTTATTTGAATAAGATTATAACATAAGTTCTTAATGAAAATAAAGTAATTAATCTGATTTTTTTTATCGTTTTCATTTCTATTTTATTATTTAATTTTTAAAAAATATGATAATACTAATATCAAATATCTATAAAGTTCCAATTTATAATGTATTTAATCTAATAACTATTTATATAAATTACTACACTATCGCTAAAATATATAACTGAAAATAATAAAATAAAAAAACATAACAAGTAACATTTACTCGTTATGTTTAATTACATTATTCATATCATTTGGTAAATTTACACTTACATTAATCTTTTCACCTATAATCGGATGAATAAATGCTAAGTTACTACAATGAAGTGCTTGTCTACTTATTAAGCTAACATCTCCTCTATAAAGCTCATCTCCCAGTAGTGGATACCCTAGATACTTCATATGTACCCTAATCTGGTGAGTTTTTCCTGTATACAGTTTTAGTTTAACAACACTAATATTATTTTTGAGATTATGTTTTTCTAACCAATATTCAGTCTTAGCATACTCTCCATCTTCTCCTACCTCACGTTCTATAATGCTAGAACTTACTCGACGTATAGGTGCCTCAATTATTCCATGTTGTCCTATTCTTCCATTTATTAACGCAGTATAATACTTATCTATCTCCATATTACTAAATAATGCATGGATATGTCTGTGTTTAGCTATTAATACTAAACCAGATGTATTTTTATCAAGACGCGTTACTATATGAGGAATTGAATTAATATTTTTCTCTCTAAAATAGTAATTTACTCTCTCTAACAATGATTCATCTTCGGAATTTCTAGATGGTATTGAAGGTAAATTAATTTCTTTGTTCACAATTAGAAAATAAGCATCTTCATACACAATATTGATAGGTTTATTTATAAATCTAACAAATTCACTATAATTTTCACTAGGAAGAGTGATTTCTACTATATCATCTTTTTTTAGGATATATCTAACATTTTCTTCCCTGCTATTTACTTTTATACTACCATCATTGTCAAACTTTATTCTAGTAAGAGTTTTTCTAGAAATATTGTTTTCTAGAAGAAATTCCCTTAATACTTGCTCATTTTTTACTACATATTTCAAAATAATATTAGTCATTTTTTATAAATGATCTCTTCACTCGTTGCCAAAAGCTGTCATCATTATAACGAATAAAAGAAACTTTCTTATCCTTTGCTAGAGTAATTTTTATTTTTGAAACACTATCATAATTAAAGTGCATATGATCTACTGTAATACGATGATTTTCCTTATCTATCGGTTTTATCATAAGTTCGTCATCTTGAGATAGTATTAAAGGATTTCCTAACGTTCTATAAACAAGATTATTTAATGCTGCGATTTCGGTCACTTGATATAACGGTAACTGTGGGTGAATTACCGCTCCACCTAAACTCTTGTTATATGCAGTTGAACCTGTAGGCGTACTAATACATAGCCCATCTCCTCTAAAACTTTCAAAATGGACACCATTAATATATACCTTAGCCGAATACGTACTTCCAGTATGATTATTAACTGTAATTTCATTTAAAGAATAATAATCTGAAACTAAATCTCCATTTGAACAATATGCCTTTACTCTTAATAAAGGATATTCTTCGACTTTTGGTTTTAAAGCTAACATATCAAAAAAGATTCTTTCGTAATTTTGAACTGAGTAATCTGTATAAAATCCTAAGTGCCCCGTGTGAATAGATAAAAATTTGATATTATCTAAATTATCCATATACTTATTAAATGTTCGCAGCACAGTTCCGTCTCCACCAACCGCAAAAACATAGTCAGGATTCTCTTTATCTTCTTTCATATCACTAGATAAAAGAAACTCTTTTAACTTCAATCCTATCTTTTCTGATATTTCGTCATGTCTGACTTCTACACTAAATTTACCTTCTAACATTTTGATCTTCACCCATTATTTTTTTATAGTTTTCTAACCATACATCTGCAAAATCTGGTGCAAGTGCTCCGTGATTTTTATCAATCCATTCTTGAAGTTTGTTTACATTATATTTTAATATTTTATCTATTTTTTCGCCATACTGATAACGGGCTTTATTTTGATTATATTCATCTTCATCTAGTAAGAAATATTTTCCATCTGGATATTTTTTTATATCTAAATCATAGTCAATATATTTTACTCCATCTACATCATATGCAAATGGACTACTTAAATTTGAATAATAGTGAACTCCATCTTCTCTAAACATACAAATTATATTAAACCAACATTCATTATGGAAATAAACTAGTGCTATCTCTTTTGTAACCCATGTTCTTCCATCACTTTCTGTAACAAGAGTTCTGTTGTTTGCTAAAATCAGAACTTGTTCATCCGCTTCTAGTACAACATTCTTGTGCCAAATTCTATGAATAGATCCATCATGTTTATACGCTATAATTTTTACTACATCACCTTTTTTAGGCTTTTCTCCTCTGTACATAGTTCCTCCTTTCATACTCATTTTTAATGTCTTTTTAATTATAACATATTTAATATATTTCATTCTACTGTAATAACTATTTTTTTATAAATTTCTAAAACTAGTAAATCTCTGTTTTTTTAATAACAAAAAAGCAGCTTCAAAATCCTTTTTAAAATCAATTTTGAAATTGCTTTTTGTATTTTTATTTTATTCGTAATCTATTACCCCTAGAGCAATCTTAGCATAACGTGACATCTTGTCTTTTGTCCATGCTGGTTCCCAAACTAGATTTACATCTACTTTTTCAATCTCATCAACACCTAGCATTGCTGTTTCAACTTGCTCGATGATGATAGGAGCTAAAGGACACCCCATTGATGTTAAAGTCATATCAACGATTGCATGTTTATTATCATCGCTCATCTTAACATCATATACTAGCCCTAGGTTCATTATATCGATACCAAGCTCTGGGTCTATTACATTTTCTAATGCTTCTATTACTCTATCTTTTAATGTTTCCATTTCTTACACCTGTTTCCTTTAATTTTTGGTACTTCTCAAATTTATTTATTTGGATTTTCTATAATTACAGCTCCCTGTTCAGTTCCTTTAATGCATAGCTTGCACATATTTAAAAATAATCCATGCTCTACTACTCCAACTATACTTTCAAGTTTTTCTTTTACAGATTTAATATCAAACCCATAGCCTAAGTGTAAATCTACAATATAATTATTATTATCAGTTATAAGTGTATTCCCATCTTTTAGTCTTAATACTGGATTTAAGCCTGCTTCTTCCATTTTTCTTATAGTATGACTATATCCAAATGGTAAGATTTCTACTGGTAGATTGAAATTCCCAAGTTTTTCTACATCTTTACTCTCATCATAAATCCAAATTACTTCACGTGCTATATCAGCAACTATTTTTTCTCTAAATAACGCTGCTCCTCCTCCTTTTATTGCATTAAAATCCTTATCGATTTCATCTACTCCATCAACAGCAAGATCAATATGATCAATCTCTTCTAGCTCTTTGATTGACAGACCAAGACTTTTAGCTAGTTCAACCGTTTGTATCGATGTTGATACCATTTCAACATTCAATCCTACTTTTACTCTGTCAGCTAGTGCATGAACAAAATAGAATACAGTTGAACCTGTCCCTAAACCAACGATCATACCATCTTTTACATATTCTACAGCTTTTTTACCAACAACTTCTTTTAGATTCATTTCAGTTCCCCTCTTTTGTATATATTACTCTTAAATTATTTATATTCTACTAATAGATATTTCTTCTTACCACGTCTAAGTACTGTAAAGTTATCTTCAAGTCTGTCTTTAGCATCTACAACATACTCTAAATCTGTAATTCTGTCTCCATTAACATAAACAGCTCCATTGTTTACATCTTCACGTGCTTGACGTTTTGATTGAACTAGATTGCTTTCAACTAGGAAATCTACGATATTGTATTCTTTTTTCTCTAATTCAGATTTTGGCATTCCTTTAACAGCTGCTTTTAATTCATCGTGAGTTAGCTCTTTAATGTTTCCTGAGAATAATGCTTTTGTAATATTTAATGCACTTTCTAATGCTTTTTCACCGTGAACAATTTTCACCATTTCTTCAGCTAATGCTTTTTGAGCAAGACGTAAGTGTGGTTCTTTTTCTGAACTTTCTCTTAGTGCTTCAATTTGGTCTTTTTCTAAGAATGTGAATTTTTTAAGAGCCGGTACTACTTCTGTATCCGCAGTGTTAAACCAGAATTGGTAGAATTCATATGGTGTTGTTTGTTCTGGATCTAACCATACTGCTCCACCAGTAGATTTACCAAATTTAGTTCCATCAGATTTAAGCATCAATGGAATAGTAAATCCATATGCTTCAACATCTCCACGAAGTTTTCTCATAATTTCTAACCCAGTAGTAATGTTACCCCATTGGTCAGAACCACCAATTTGTAATTTAACATTGTGATGTTCGTTTAAGTATGCATAGTCAATCCCTTGCAATATAGTATAACTGAATTCTGTAAATGATAATCCGTTATCTAGACGACTTGAAATTGAATCTTTCGCTAATAGGTAATTAATGTTTACTAATTTTCCATAATCACGTAAAAATTCAATCATAGAAAGTTTTCCTAACCAGTCACGGTTATTTACAAATTCAATATTATCATTTCCACGGAAAATATTACGAAGTTGTCCTTCTAGACGACGAGCATTATCTTCGATTACCTCTAGACTTTGTAATTGACGTTCTTCACTTCTTCCTGATGGGTCACCAATAATCCCAGTTCCTCCTCCCACTAAAATAACAGGTTTGTGTCCATGTTGTTGAAATCTTTTTAATGTTAAAAATGGTAGTAAGTGGCCAATGTGTAATGAATTACCAGTTGGATCTGTACCACAGTAAATCGACACACTTTCTTTCTCTAATAATTCTTTAATTCCTTCTTCATCTGTTTGTTGATAGACTAAATCTCTATATTTTAAATCTTCTAATAATTTGCTCATTAAAATACCTCCATATCAATTTTTATACACTTAATTCAATTATATCATATTTTTATTTTTTCTTTTATCTTTTTCTTTTATTTTAAATATAAAATCTATTGTTCACTTGCATATAATTTAGTCTTTCATATAAAATATGGTATAATGTAGCTAATAGTATGCAATCTAAGGAGATTACAATGAAATTTAAGAAGATATTAACTTCTATGACTCAAGCCCTTCTTCTTTCACTTGGACTGCTAATCAGTCTAAGTATGGGACTTGCTATTGGGTACGTCGGGGGTCTTGTAAAAGATCAACCTGTCTTAACTCAAAAAGAAATGAAGGAACAAATAAATAACATTAGTAAGAACAGTGAAGTATACTTCGGAAGTGGAGAAAAATTAGGTACAATAAATTCCGAATTAATAAGGAAAACTGTTACTTACGAAAATCTAGGAGACAATGTCAAAAATGCTATAATTGCTAGTGAAGACTCTAACTTCTACTCTAATAGTGGAATTAATATTTTTGCTATACTAAGAGCAACACATAGTGAGGCAACAGGTGCCAGAACATCTGGAGGAAGTACAATTACTCAACAATTAGTAAAGAATCAGCTTCTTGATAATTCTAGATCTTACGAAAGAAAAGCTAAAGAAATACTATTAGCACTACGTGTAGATAGTCACTTCTCAAAAAATGAAATTCTTGAGAATTATCTAAACGTTGCTCCATTCGGGAAAAACAGTTTAGGTCAAAATATCAGTGGTATAGAAACTGCAGCACAAGGGGTTTTCGGTGTCCATTCTAAAGATTTAAACATTGCACAAGCTGCATATTTAATTGGATTTGTTCAATCACCATATAAATACACACCTTTTGATGCAGCAGGAAATGTTCGCTCAGATGAGGAACTTCAAACTGGACTAGATAGACAAAAATATGTACTTGAAAGAATGGTTGCGAATGATTTCATCACAAAAGAGCAAATGGAAGAAGCTAAGAAATTTGATATTAAAGGTGCATTTACTAAACAAAAATATTCTGAATATACTGACTATCCATATATTCGTGATGAGGTTACTAGTTCAGTTGCTGAAATTCTAGCTGAACAAACAGCAGCAAGAAATAATAGACAAGAAGACTTCAAGACTAACTCGGATTACAGAAATGAGCTAATCGAAAAAAGTCGAATTAAATTTATTACTGGAGGATATAAAGTAAAAACAACACTTGATAAAAAACTTTATGATACTCTTCAAGAAACAAAAAAACAATTTGCTTCTTATCCTACATATTCTCAAGGGGGAGTTGTTTATCCTTTAGAAATTGGTGCCTCAGTAATAGAAAATAACAGTGGTAAGCTTTTAGCTTTTATCGGTGGTATGGATTATAACAAACAACAACTTAACCATGCTACAAGAACAAGACGTTCTCCAGGTTCAACGATAAAACCATTATTAGTTTATGGACCTGCAATAGATAAAGGTTATATTACACCTAATTCTACTCTTTTAGATAAACGTTTCAATTATAATGGTTGGCATCCTGAAAACTATGATGATTCGCAACATGGTTATCTTCCAGCAAGACAAGCATTAGGAGGATCTCTTAACTTAGCAACAATAAGATTGTATTCTGCCTTCCAAAAAGAAGAACCTGTAAAGAATTACTTAGAGAAAATGGGTATCGGTGGCCTTACAGCTAGTGATAAAGAAAATCTAGCTACATCTATTGGTGGTATGACGTATGGCTTTTCTGTAACAGAAAACACTAGTGCATTTTCTACTTTTGGAAATAAGGGTGAACATAAAAAAGCTCATATCATAGAAGAAATTGAAAATAATGATGGTGACATTATTTATAAAGCAGATTTTTCACCTGTTAAAATCTATGAAGAATCAACAAGTTACTTAATGGTTGATATGCTTGGAGATGTTATTAATAAGAGCTACGGTACATCTAGAGATATGCCAAGCAAACTAAAATTTAGCTCGAAAAATCTATTTGTTAAAACAGGGACATCTGAATACTATAAAGACCTTTGGGTAGTTGGTGGTACTACTAAGGTAACTGTTGGACTATGGAATGGTTATGATAGTCCCGCAAAAGTACCAAGTTATGACTACGCTCAAAGAAGTTGGATTGCTGTCATGAATGCTATATACACATTAGATAAAAATATTATTTCCCCTGATACAGCATTCACCCGACCTAGCTCAGTTACTGATTCTAGCATTAATCCTTACAATAATGCTAAAGGAGAAACAAAAGATCTCATACCTACTGGCTTTAAAGAATTATCTAAAGAAAAAACATTAGCTAAATTAGGTTCTAATATAGATAAAGGTGTTTCATTTGGAGATCCGGCAAAAGTAGTAGTCAAGAAACAAGAAGCTAAAAAAGAGGACAAAAAAGAAGATAAAGAGAAAAAAGAAACAACTAGTAGCTCAACTACAGTTACTCCTACTGCTCCTACTTCCCCTCCTCCTATATTAAAACCAGTTACTCCTGGTGAAAATTCAGATTAAATTAAAAAGTCAACATGAATGTCATTTTCATGTTGACTTTTTTGAATTATTTTAACTTTTACAATACATCGTACAAAGCCGGTAAATCATGTGCCTTTGCTATATCTCCCCAATTTCCTACATCAGCTAAACCATTTGCATGGGTTACTGTATAAATTACCTTAGTTAATGTATAAAACTCCTGCAACGGTTTTAATAAATTCTTAAGATTTGATTTGTTTACGTCACATATTACTTTTTCATATAGAGTTGTAGCTTTTTTACTTTCGTCACAATTTATTATATCGTCTGGTATAATGCCGGCATGTGCCAAATACAACAAGTAATTATACACTGCCTTAAATGTTCTATATGAATCTGCAATTCCTACATCATTTTCTGCTTTAGTTCCTTTTTTATAAGAAAAATTTCTAATTTGATGCTGAATTGGTATTTTAATTTTCTCTACAAGTAATGCTACAAATTCATCTGTAACCTGTTTTTGATTTTCCACAATATTATCTGGTGTGATATTTTTTTCAATTAATCTATTATAAAAATCCCCAAAGATTTTATCTAACTCATAAGTATCTTCTTCTGTTAAAAATTCTTCTGGTTCTACAAAATTCTTTATTATTGCGGGAAATTCAATAGTTTTACCTACATTAAATGTACCTACTGTCATATTTAACGATTGTATAAAATCATTTTTCCTTAAAAAATTATAAATATGATGAGCATTTTTTGCATAATAATTAGAAGTAAATTCTTGAAGTTTATTAGTCTCCTCTAAATCTTTTTCTAAAAAATACTCTTCTAATTTTTTATTGAATTTTTTATCGTATTTTCTTAGTTGTTTTAACTGCGGTAATGCTGTATTAAATGTATAGACTCTCTGATATATTTTTTTCAACAATTCAACAGTAATAGCCAAATGACCACCAAGAGAATGCCCTGCTGCAACTTTATAGCATGTATCAAAGTTTACAATTTTTCTTTTCAAAAATTTATTAAAGTGACATGCTGAATCAATCTGGCTAGTATTTTCACCAGAGACAATTCCTGTATAATTATAAAACCAATCGCTAATGTCTTCACTCTCACTACCTCTATAAATAACTAACAGCTCATTAAGCTCTGGAATATAAATTGCTGTAGCTTGAAACCCATTTTTCGTAATTTTTGGAATTGACAGACCGCTATTAAATACTTCGATATTCTCAAAAACTTCTCCGGTAACATCTTTTATAATTCTTTTTATTTTATATTCTGCAGTACTTTGTTTCTTGTTTCCTTTAATTAAATAATCATACTCTGCTAATTTTGCTACAAGTAATGGATTATGGAAAAATCTTAACATAGTCAAATCACCTCTTTTATATAAAAATAATTATAACATATTTTATAGAGAATATAAAAATTCTATATCTTCTCAAATAATGAGAAAATATAGAATTCTATTTTTATTATACGTTGAATCTAAATAACATAATGTCGCCGTCTTTTACTTCATATTCTTTACCTTCAAGACGTACACGACCTGCTTCTTTAGCTTTTGGCATACTTCCGTATTCAACTAAGTCATCATAACTTACAGTTTCAGCACGGATAAATCCACGCTCGAAGTCTGAGTGGATAATTCCAGCACATTCAGGCGCTAACATACCTTTTTTGAATGTCCATGCACGCACTTCTTGTACACCTGCTGTAAAGTATGTTGCTAATCCTAATAAGCTATAACTTGCTTTGATTAATTTATCTAATCCACTTTCATCGATTCCTAGTTCTTCTAAGAACATTGCTTTTTCTTCATCTTCTAATGAAGCCATTTCTTCTTCGATTTTCGCACAAACTACGATTACTTGGCTTCCTTCGCTTGCAGCAAATTCACGCACACTTGCCACGTGTTTGTTAGCATCAACGTCTAGTAAATCATCTTCACTTACGTTAGCAACATAAAGCATAGGTTTCATTGTTAATAAATGTAATCCTTTTGCGATTTTTTGTTCTTCTTTATCTAATTCTAAAAGTCTTGCTGGTTTCTCTTCTTTAAGGATATCACGCACTTTAGAAAGTACAGCAAATTCTGCAACTGCATCTTTATCTTTTTGTTTAGCTTGTTTTTCAACACGTCCGATTCGTTTTTCAACACTTTCTAAGTCAGCTAAGATTAACTCTAAGTTGATAACTTCGATATCGTATAATGGATCTACTCCACCTGCTACGTGCGTAATATTTTCATCTTCGAAACATCTAACAACTTGACAAATTGCATCTACTTCACGGATGTGACTTAAGAATTTATTTCCTAGTCCTTCTCCTTTAGATGCACCTTTTACGATACCAGCAATGTCTGTAAATTCGAATGATGTTGGTACTGTTTTTTTAGGTTCTACTAATTCTGTTAATTTATTTAATCTGTGGTCTGGTACTTCTACAATCCCTACGTTTGGATCAATTGTTGCGAAAGGATAGTTCGCAGCTAATGCTCCTGCTTTTGTAATTGCGTTAAAAAGTGTACTCTTTCCTACGTTTGGTAATCCTACTATTCCGGCTGTTAATGCCATAGTATCAATCACTCCTTTTCTTCATTAATTTCTTATATTACTTAGGCCTTGCCTACTCAACTTAACTATTATAACATAAAACGCAAAACTTATCATTTATTATTATGCTATTTAAAAATATTTTATTAATAATCATTAATCTCATCCATTAGTATACAAAAAGATACTAACTATTATAAAAATAAGTACTTTACAAAATGTATTTTAGTATGTAAAATATATTACAAGAGATACAAGCTATGGAAAATATACTAAAAGGATGGTAATTAATTATGAAAAAATACAATTCAAACATTAAACTTGGTACAGCAACACTTAATGTTGTAAACTTTGACAGACAACTTAAATTCTACACAGAAGCTATGGGGATGACTATAATTTCTAAAAAAGAAACTGAAGCTACTCTAGGGACTTCAGACAACACCCCACTTCTTAACCTAAAAAAAGTTGATGGTCCTCTAGTTCGTTCTTATGGACTATATCACATAGCATACCTAGTTCCAGATGAACAAAGTCTAGCTAATATATTACGTCACTTTATAGATTCAAACATTCCTTTAGATGGTGGATCTGACCACGGTTATAGTAATGCACTTTATCTAAGTGATATTGAAGGCAATGGAATAGAGGTATATTATGATAAAGATGAAAGTACTTGGGATAGAAAAGAAGACGGTAAAATCATAGGAATAACTGAGCCTATCGATGCTAATCATCTACTTGATATTTCTAAATCAGTAACTCCATATTCTTTACCAGTAGGAACTATTATTGGTCATGTTCATCTAAGTGTTCAAAACTCAACAGTTTCTTCTAACTTCTATCAAGAAGTACTAGGATTTAGTGATAAATTCACTGTGGCTAGTGCAAGTTGGATTGCTTATGGTGATTATCATCATCACCTTGCTGTTAATCACTGGGGAGGTCCTAATCAAAGTCTTAGACAAAAAGGAACTCCAGGTTTAGATCATTTTGAAATTCTTTTTATTGATGATGATGCTTACAATAAAGTTGTGGAAAATATAAAAAATAACAACACTAAAATCATCTCTGAATATAATAATAAGATTATTATTAATGATCCAAATGGTATAGAGATTCATTTAATAAAAGATATTTAATATAAATAATCTAGTAAGTATTTTCTAAATAAGTTACTTTAAAATAATAATTCCCAAATCAAACTATTACTTTTACTTTGAAATAGAAATTTGTTCTGGGAAATTATTTTTTATTACATCTTATGTTTTAAGTCGATTATTCCCTCATATTTATGATATAATAAGAATGTTATTTTATCAGAAGGAGGCCCTATGCAAGAATTTATAGCTCAATTTGGTGATTTTGCACCTATAATCTATCTACTATTAGCATCAATATTACCAATATTTTTATTCCCACCAGGGATATTTTCTGCGATTGGGGGGTATCTTTTTGGTTTTACGCATGGGTTTATCCTATCGATAATTTCTGCAATGATATATACTAGTGCAATGTTTTTTATTTCAAGATACTTTGCCAGTGATTATGTAGAAAAATACTTAGCAAAGAAACTTACTAAAAAACAATACGATACAATTTTCGGTATTAGTGAAAATAAACTTACAATATTTTTAATAATCTACAGACTAATTCCAGTTCTTCCTAATAGTGTTATTTGTTACTCATATGGTTTAACTAAGATCTCATTTAAAAAGTATTTAATTGGTAATATTATAGGGCTTATTCCCGGAAAAATGATTTGGTTACACTTCGGTACAACTCTTAACAATATTGGAAGTATAGAATTTCTATACGGTATAATTATTGTTTTAGCTTTTGGCTTCATTAGTTCTAAAGTAGCAAAAAGATTTAATAAATAATATTAATAAAAAGCTAGTGATTCTATTTAAAGATTCACTAGCTTTTTCATATTATGAATTTTTTTCAACTATTTTTTTAATTTTTTTGTTAAACTCACGTCTTGGCATCATAATGTTATTATCACACTTCAGACATTTTATCTTTATATCTGCCCCCATACGTGTAATTTGCCATCTATTCGTGCCACAAGGGTGTTGTTTTTTCATTTCAACTATATCATTTAATTCGTATTCCACAATCCAACCTCCTATTTTTCTTCATTCGATGTTAATGAAGATTCAAACTCTCTATAAAAATCACGTCTTAACATTGTTTCCACATCTTGTTTTTTCCCAACTTTTGCTTTTCCAATAACATGAATTGTAACAACGTTATCAGCAATTTTTTCTATATAATCGATATGTAATTTATCGTTCTTATATAATAAATCATGATATTCTTTTTTATTATTAGCATTATTAATTACTTTGTTTACTCGGTCTTCTATCTCTTCAATAGATTCATCAATTTTTATCGATAACTCTACTAAAGCTAAGTTATACATTAATGAGTAATTTACAACTTGATTAATAGTTCCATTCGGAATAAAGTAAACTTCACCATTTTTTGAACGGATCTTAGTAGAACGTAAACCAAGTGACATTACATAACCACCTGCAATAAAAGCTGCTTGGTTGTATATTTTCACATTATCTCCTACATCAAATTGTCCTTCAAGAATAATGAAAAATCCAGATATAATATCTTTAACTAAGCTCTGTGCACCAAAACCAATAGCTACCGATGCTATACCTGCACTGGCAACAATACTCGTAGTGTTAACTCCTAGTATTGACAATACTTGGAAAAATGCAATAAAGTATATTGTATAACGAACTGCGCTTCTTACAAGTTTATGTAAAGTTTCTGATCGTTTCTCATTAAACTTTATATTAAACTTTTTATTAGCATTATCACTAGTTGTCATTATATAATCAATAATTCTATTAAATATACGTACTAAAATTGATGCAATAATAAAAATTACAATTATAAGTAATATTTTTTCTGAAACTGTGATTAGTAAGTCAGTATTTCTTACTGATGTTTTTATCTTTTCAATAAAATTCATAATTATTAATCCTTGAATAATGAAATAATTCGTTCAAATTCATCATTATCTTTGAACTCAATTTCAATTTTACCTTTTTTATTACGACCTTGTTTAATCGTTACAGATGTTCCAAGACGTTTTTTAAGAATGTTTTCTTGTTCTTCTATAAAAATATCCTTAGCCTTAGGTTTCTCAACTTCTTTAGGTTTTAATAACTTCGCTACATATTCTTCTAGCTCGCGAACTGACATTTTTCTATCAATTACTAAAGCACAAACTTCTTCCATAGCTTTTTTTGTTTTTAATGAAAGTAAAGTTCTAGCATGAGCAGTACTAATTAATCCTTGCTCAAGCTTATTTTTTATTTCTGTAGGTAATTTTAATAGTCGTAAGCTATTGGCGATATACGGTCTACTTTTACCAAGTTTCTTAGCCAATTCTTCTTGAGTTAATGACATTTTATCCATCAGATTTTTATAACTTTCTGATTCCTCTAACGCTGATAAATCTTCACGTTGTAAGTTTTCTAAGACCGCAAAAATCATCATTTCTTCATCTGTCATTTCTTTAATAATAGCTGGAATTTCTTTCTTACCTAGTAGTTCAAAAGCTCTATAACGGCGCTCCCCTGCTATAATATAATAACCTTTTACAGCTTTTTTTACAATTATAGGCTGCAATAATCCATTTTTTTCAATAGATTCTTTTAATTCATTTAACTTTTCTTCGTTAAAATAAGTACGTGGTTGATATGGATTTTTCTTAATCTCCTCTAAAGGAATTTCTACAATTTTATCATTATCAGTAGTTAATTCTACATTTTCAGTAGCGAAGATAGCATCAAGTCCACGACCTAATCCCTTACCTAATTTCTTAGCCACGTTCAATCACCTCTTTAGCTAATGATAAATATTGTTTTGCACCATTAGAATTTTTAGCATATTCAATAATTGGTTCACCAAAACTTGGCGCTTCACTTAGACGTACAGTTCTTGAAATAACTGTGTTAAATGCTTTATCTTTAAAGTGTTCTCTAACTTGCTCAGCTACCTGATTAGATATATTAGTTCTACTATCAGTCATAGTAAGTAATACACCGAAAATATCTAATTTAGAGTTCAAGTGCTTTCTAACTATATTAAATGTATTCATAAGCTGGCTAAGCCCTTCTAGGGCATAATATTCAGTTTGTACAGGAATTATTACCCCATTAGCTGCAGTTAGTGAATTTAAGGTAATAAGACCTAAAGATGGAGGACAATCAATCACTACATAGTCATATTTTTCTTTAATTTCTGAAATTGCATTTTTCATACGTTGTTCACGACTAATTGCTGAAACAAGCTCAACTTCTGCACCTGCTAAAGCTATACTAGATGGAACTATATCTAAGTTCTCATAAGTTGTTTGTAAAATAACATCATTAATATTAACTTCATCAACAAGTATATTATAAATAGATTGCTCTATAGCTGCCTTATCAATACCTACACCGCTTGTAGCATTAGCTTGTGGATCGGTATCAATTAATAATACTTTTTTCTTTAAATGTGCTAGAGATGCCGCTAGATTAATTGAAGTAGTTGTTTTTCCTACTCCACCTTTTTGATTACATATCGCTAAAATTTTCATCTTTTACCTCTTTATTAACATATCTTGGTATAGTAACTTTAATAACTACACTATCCATGTTTTCTTCTTCTTCTTTATTAAGACTAACATTATATTTTTCTTCTAATTTTGCTATTTCTTTTGTAAGTTTGGCAATAACTTTCTGACCATCATAATTAACTCCGGTATTAAAAACTTTTATATCTTTTTTTATTTTTAGATAAGTATCAATTTTTTCTTCAGTCTGAGAAACATTTAAATTTTGTGATAAAATCTGAACTAATAGTTTCTCTTGCGCAGAAGCATCTAATTTTACCATAGCACGCCCATGTCGCTCAGTAATTTTTTTAGTGTTAATAGCATCAATAACTTTATCACTTAATTTTAATAACCGTAACTTATTAGCAACAGTAGCCTGTGTTTTTCCTAATGATTTCGCAAGCTCATCTTGAGTTAACTTATTTATACTTAGAAGCTCTTGATATGCATGTGCTTCTTCTATAGGTGTTAGCTCTTCTCTTTGAATATTTTCAATTAAAGCAAGAGTCGCCATCTGCTCTTCAGTTAATTCTTTTACAATCGCCTTAGTTGTTGGATACTGCAAATACTTAATAGCTCTTAGCCTTCTTTCACCGGCTATAAGCTCATAAAATCCGTTCCCTATATCACGCACAGTAATAGATTGAAGCAATCCATTTTGTTTAATAGACTCAGCTAATTCCTTTATTTTATCTTCTGTAAATTCTCTTCTAGGTTGATATTTATTAGGTACAATCTTTTCTACTAAGATTTCTCTAAGAACGTCATCATCAGAAATACCAACTTTTTCTGCTCTTTGTGTTAAATCATACAGTTTACTAAATGGTTTTACACTTTCACTCATATTTTACCTCCTATTACGCTCTTCTACACTTATACAATAACATAATTAATATATTTTGTCAAAAATATTTCCCAAATAAAATATCCTCTATAACTTGTGTATTTATAACTTAAACTCAATTATTTCCTAAATATAATCAACTATAATAACTTTATACAAAAAAAAGTGTAATCATAAATGATTACACTTAATACAGGGACGGCAGGAATCGAACCCACACCAAAGGTTTTGGAGACCTTTGTTCTACCGTTAAACTACGTCCCTAAGAATGGTGGGAAGAAGTGGATTCGAACCACTGAACCCTAAGGAGCGGATTTACAGTCCGCCGCGTTTAGCCTCTTCGCTATCTTCCCAAAAATATAAAAAAATGCCGGCCAGAGGACTTGAACCCCCGACCTACTGATTACAAGTCAGTTGCTCTACCAACTGAGCTAGGCCGGCAACATGGTGCCTCGAGACAGAGTCGAACTGCCGACACATGGAGCTTCAATCCATTGCTCTACCAACTGAGCTATCGAGGCAATATTTAATTTTTACATAAAAAAATGGCGGTCCCGACGGGAATCGAACCCGCGATCTCCTGCGTGACAGGCAGGCGTGATAACCGCTACACCACGGGACCTAGTTATAAAAATTGCGGGAGATGGATTTGAACCATCGACCTTTGGGTTATGAGCCCAACGAGCTGCCAGACTGCTCCATCCCGCGATAATAAAAATGGAGGAGGAAAGGGGATTCGAACCCCTGCGAGCTTTTACACTCCTGTCGGTTTTCAAGACCGATCCCTTCAGCCGGACTTGGGTATTCCTCCTTGATAAATGGTGGACTCTGCAGGACTCGAACCTGCGACCGATCGGTTATGAGCCGATAGCTCTAACCAACTGAGCTAAGAGTCCGTGTTCCTAGAGAATTCACTAACTATTATTGGTGGCGGCAGAGGGGATCGAACCCCCGACCTTACGGGTATGAACCGTACGCTCTAGCCAGCTGAGCTACGCCGCCAATAAAGGCTAAATTCATTATTTAAAATGGTGGAGCCTAGCGGGATCGAACCGCTGACCTCCTGCGTGCAAAGCAGGCGCTCTCCCAGCTGAGCTAAGGCCCCAAATTAATAATGTTTATATATATTTTCAATGGTCGGGAAGACAGGATTCGAACCTGCGACCCCTTGGTCCCAAACCAAGTGCTCTACCAAGCTGAGCTACTTCCCGTGTATTTAAATGGCGCGCCCAAGAGGAGTCGAACCCCTAACCTTTTGATCCGTAGTCAAACGCTCTATCCAATTGAGCTATGGGCGCTAATATAATGGTGCCGAGGACCGGAATCGAACCGGTACGGTATTGCTACCGCAGGATTTTAAGTCCTGTGCGTCTGCCAGTTCCGCCACCCCGGCACTATATTAACAATTGGAGCGAAAGACGGGATTTGAACCCGCGACCCTCACCTTGGCAAGGTGATGTTCTACCCCTGAACTACTTTCGCGAATATTCAGAAATGGTGCGGGTGAAGGGAGTCGAACCCCCACGCCGTGAGGCGCTAGATCCTAAGTCTAGTGCGTCTGCCAATTCCGCCACACCCGCAAAAGAATGGTGAGCCATGAAGGACTCGAACCTTCGACCCTTTGATTAAAAGTCAAATGCTCTACCAACTGAGCTAATGGCTCTAAATAAATGGTGCCGGCCAGAGGACTTGAACCCCCGACCTACTGATTACAAGTCAGTTGCTCTACCAACTGAGCTAGGCCGGCATAAATGGTGGAGGTTAACGGGATCGAACCGCTGACCCCTTGCTTGTAAGGCAAGTGCTCTCCCAGCTGAGCTAAACCTCCGAATCAAAAGCCTGGCAACGTTCTAGTCTCACAGGGCGTAAGCCCAACTACATTCGACGCTAAA
>ERZ773211.11-NODE-11-length-85907-cov-4.52433_pt1 | contig 85907 bp, 76 predicted proteins | sample MGYA00511914_ERZ773211 | MGnify/ENA primary metagenome ERZ773211 (study PRJEB29015, sample SAMEA2738163) | human oral metagenome | biome: human oral; feature: human-associated habitat; material: saliva | place: China | collected 2242 ...
AGATTTCATAAGAGAACCTCTTTCCTGATTTTTGAGCAACTTCAGTATAACATTGGTTCTCTTTTTTTGTTCTCTTTTTTGTCACAAATGTATGATACCCTAACAAGCTACTATCTTCTAACAAACAAAGAAAAAGACTTTTCCAGTAACAAAGCTGTTCATTGCTACTTTGAGAAAAGTCTATCATTTATAATCTATTTTTTCATTGACGAAATAATACGATATCCTCTTTGCGCGATAAAATCTGCTACTTCATCTGGATTTTCTGAATCCACGTGAAGTACTACTTGTACTTTTCCTTCACGGTGATACACAGAAATTGTATCTACATTGACATTATGATCACGTAAAACATTTGAAATATCTTCTAAAGGACCAGGTTTATCTTCATTAATTTCGATAAATAAACGAGAACCTGGGGTGTTATAACCTGAAATATCAATGAACGCATCCATAATATCTTTGTCAGTAATAATTCCTACTAAGTTTCCTCTTGATTCAAGAACTGGTAAAACGCCAATCCCTTGTTGTCTCATAATTGAAGCAGCTTCTTCTAAGACAGCCGTTGGTTTTACAGTAATGACTTGTTTCAACATAATATCTTTAGCAGTTGTTTTATTTAATAAGTAGTTTAATTCATGCACACTTAAACTTGTTGCCATTGAAGGTGAATTTTGAGCGACTAATTCAGCAGTTAATAATCCTACTAATTTGTCTCCTTCAACGACTGGAAGACGATGCACATCATGTTCTTTCATTAAATCTAATGCTTTCATAACCGTTGTATTTGGTTCAACAGTTATTAAGTTTGTTGACATATAATCTTTTACTTCCATGATTATCCCCCTAAATATGCTTTTTGAACATCTTCACTTTCAAGTAATTCCTTACCTGTACCTGATAATACCACAGATCCTGTTTCTAATACATACCCTCTTGATGCAATCGATAATGCCATTTTCGCATTTTGCTCAATTAGTAATACAGTCGTTCCTTGTTTTTGAATTTCTTGAATGATATTGAAGATTTCTTTAATGAAAATTGGTGCTAATCCCATTGATGGTTCATCTAATAACAATAGTTTTGGACGAGTCATTAATGCACGTCCCATTGCTAACATTTGTTGTTCCCCACCGGATAATGTTGCAGCATCTTGATTTTTACGTTCTTCTAAAATTGGGAATCTCTCAAAGATTGCTTTCATATCTTTTTGTATTTCCTCTTTATCATTTCTTAAAAATGCACCTAAATCAAGGTTTTCTTTTACTGAAAGTCCTCTAAATACATGACGACCTTCTGGAACTTGTGCTAAACCTAAAGAAACAATTTTTTTCGCAGGTAATTTCGTAATATCTTGACCTAAATATTCAATCGTTCCAGCGCTTGGACGTACCAAACCTGATAAAGTTTTTAAAATAGTTGATTTTCCAGCACCGTTAGCACCAATTAGAGAAACAATTTCTCCTTCGTTAACAGTAAAGCTTACATCTTTAACGGCTTGAATCATGCCATAATGTACACTTAAATCTTTTACTTCTAACATGATTACTCTCCTCCTAAGTAAGCACGAATAACATCAGGATTTTTCTTAATTTCTTCTGGTGTTCCATGTGCTAATAATCTTCCATATTCTAATACATATAATCGTTGGCAAATTTCCATTACTAATGACATATCATGTTCAATTAATACGACTGTTAATCCGAATTGTTCTTGGATTTGCGCAATTAATTTTGTTAGATTTGCTGTTTCTTGTGGGTTCATCCCTGCAGCAGGTTCATCTAAGAATAAAATTTTTGGTTTTGTTGCTAGGGCACGAACGATTTCTAATTCACGTTGTTGTCCATAAGCTAAGTTTTTCGCCTTATCTTGAGCAAATGATTCTAAGTTGAAGATTTTTAATAATTCTAAGGCTTCTTCTTTCATCATTTTTTCTGTTTCATAATAAGCTTTTGTTCTGAATAAACTTGAGAATAATGAATTCCCTTCATGCGCATGCATCGCTACCATTACATTTTCTAATACTGTTAAATCTTTAAATAAACGAATATTTTGGAACGTACGTGCTAATCCTAATTCTGTAATTTTATTTGGTGCAATTCCGTTTAATAATGTTTTACCATTTTCAGTTTCTAATTCAATGGTTCCTTCTGTTGGAACATATACCCCTGTTAAAAGGTTAAAGAATGTTGTTTTACCGGCACCATTTGGTCCAATTAATCCAATTAATTCTCCTTTTTCAGCTTTAAGAGAAACATTTGAAACAGCTGATAATCCACCGAAATTTTTTGTTAAACCTTTTACTTCTAATAAACTCATTCTGTTTCTCCTTTCTCTTTTTTCTTCAATTTATTACTTAAGAATGTACCAAAACGGAATTCCCAAGTTCCTAACAATCCGCCTGGACGGAAAATCATAATTAAGATTAACGCTACTGCATAAATAATCATACGTAATTGTCCAAACGGTTGCAAGAATGTATTAATAATTCCAAGTAAAATCGCTGCTACAAATGAACCTGTAAAACTACCGATTCCTCCAAATACAACAATAATTAATACATCGATTGATTTCATAAATGTAAAGTCACTTGGTGTTACAGTTCCTAGATAAGTAGCTGTTAATGTTCCACCAATACTTGCTGTAGCTGCTCCAATAATGAAAGCTACCATTTTATAACGAGTAACATTTACCCCCATTGATTCCGCTGCAATTTCATCTTGTAATACAGCATAAGTCGCACGTCCTGCACTACTATTAACATAGTTTAATACTAAAATAGTTGTTAAAACTAATGCGATATAAACAATTGTCCATGTTGTTGTTAATGGGACTCCACTAATCCCTGCAGCACCATTTGTAATTTTCATATTATTTAATGCTACACGAATAATTTCAGCAACTCCTAATGTTGCAATCGCTAAATAGTCCCCTTTTAAACGAAGTGTTGGTAACCCAACTAAATAAGCAATTACAATTGAAATCACTACACCGACTACCATACCAGCAAATAAACCAGCCAAACCACTAACTGCTTTTCCGATAATAGCTGCACTATAAGCACCAATCGCAATGAATCCTGCATGACCTAGTGAGAATTGACCTGCAACCCCCAAGATTAAATTTAATCCGACTGCGAAAATAATATTAATCATGATGCTAATAAAGGTACTTTCATAATAGAAATTAATCACTCCTACTTGAACTAACACTTGAAGTAATAAATAGATTACTACAGCAGAAGCTAACCAAATAAGATTTTTCTGATGAAATCGTTGCATGTTTCTCACCTACACTTTCTCTTTAACATTTTTACCAAACAATCCTGCTGGTAATACTAATAAAATAACAAATAATAGGAAGTAAACTACTCCATCTTTATATGGAGAAAATCCTAAATAGCTAACTAAAGTTTCTAATAAACCAATGACATAGCCACCAATCATAGCACCTGGAATACTACCAATTCCACCTAATACCGCTGCTACGAAAGCTTTCAACCCAGGTACAATCCCCATTGTTGCAGAGAATGTATTATAGTATAACGCCACTAATACCCCTGCAATACCTGCAAGACTTGAACCTAATGCAAAAGTAAATGAAATCACTTGATCCACATCAATCCCCATTAATTGAGCTGCATCTTCATCAACTGCAACTGCACGCATGGCTTTCCCCATTTTTGTGTAATGAACGATGAATTGTAATAATGCCATTAAAATGACTGTTGTAGCAAAAATTAAAATTTGCTTTCCATTAATCGTAATATTGCCAAATAAAGTGTAGTTTGTTGTTCCAAAATCAGATGGGAATGGACGAATTTCTGCTCCGAAAAGATAACTCATCACATTTTCAAGTAAAAATGAAACCCCAATCGCTGTAATCAAGGCAGCAACACGAGTTGACCGTCTTAAAGGTTTGTACGCTACTCTCTCAATCACTACTCCTAAAACCGCACAGCTAACCATTGCTAATAGAAGGGATAAGAAAATATTTAACCCCAATCCATTCATCGCATAAAAACCAACAAAAGCACCCATCATATAAACATCACCATGAGCGAAGTTGATTAATTTAATTGTTCCATAAACCATTGTATAGCCAAGTGCCACTAATGCATAAATACTTCCTAAGGCAATTCCATTGACTAATTGTTGTATCAATAGCTCCATTTTAAGCTCCTTTCTCTAAAAAAACGATTTTCTTGTATGTGTCTATCATGTGAAAAAAGAGGCGGGTTTCCCCAACTGCCTCTCTTTTCTCAATACTTTATATATTATTGTGCTGAATATTCTTTAGCACTTACTTCTTCACCATTTTGGAATTCGATAACAACTGTTGATTTTACAGGAGTATGATCTTTCCCCATTGTGAATGTACCAGTAACACCATCAAAATCTGTAGATTCTGCTAATGCTTTTTTGATTGCTTGAGCATCAGTTGAACCTGCTTTTTCAATAGCTTTCATTAATAATTGTGCTGCATCATACGCTAAAGCTGAGAATGAATCTGGTGTTGTACCAAATTTTTCTTTATATGCTTTGATGAATGCTTGAACATCTGCATCTGTACTCTTAGCAGAGAAGTGAGCTGTATAGAAGACATTTGTTAAGTTTGCTTTATTACCCGCTAATTCTGCTAATTTTTCACTTGATAATCCATCTCCACCAACGATTGGTTGAGTGATTCCTAATTCACGAGCTTGTTTGATGATTAAACCAACTTCTTCGTAGTATCCTGGGATGTATAATACATCAAATGTTTTTGATTTTAATGAAGTTAATACTGCTTGGAAATCTGTATCTTTTGATTGATAAGTTTCTTTCGCAACAATTTGTCCACCGATTTTAGCATCTGTATAAGTTTTTTCAAACGCTTCAGCTAAACCTTTAGAATAGTCACTTGCTGAGTCTTGTAATACTGCAACTTTAGCATTCGGGAATTTTTGACTTACAAATCCTGCCCCTACAACTCCTTGATAATTATCAGAGAAACATACACGGAAAATATAGTCATATACTGATTCTGGGTTTTTCGCATCTTTTAATGTAATGCCGTCCCCTGTTGTTGCTGGGAATACAGCTGGAATTTTCGCTTGCTCCATGATTGGAATTGAAACTTGAGCATCTCCTGTTGTAGCCGGTCCGACAACTCCAACAACTTTTTCAGAAACTAATTTTTTAGCAACAGAAGCTACCTCTGTTTTTTCTGACTTATTATCGTAAGATACATATTTTAATTCTTTATCTAATAATTTACCTTTTTGTTCAACGGCTAATTTAACAGCGTTATCCATAGCTGAACCATAAGCAGCAACATTACCTGTTAACTCAAAGTTACCCCCAAGTTTTACTGTGTTACCATTTGATGCACCACCTGCACTACATCCTGCTAAAATCGCTGCTGATACCAATCCTAATCCAAATTTTTTTAAATTCATCATAATCCCTCATTTCGTGTTCTTTTTTTAGTGATGAGAAGATTATATAATATTCTGACAATTCACGCAATTGTTTTTAAAAAATTTTTTTGGATTTTTTTAAAAATTTTTTAATTGTTTTTTAATCCATGACAACTTAGCGCTTACATTTTGTGAATTCCGTAATTTTTGATGCAAGATAGACTCCTCACAGTAAGATCTTCCCTGACTACTACACCAGAAAGATTCATTTCTTTTACGAAAAAATAGAAATAGACTTCCACGTAGTAGTATAGGTAATAGAAGCCACAATTCTTGTGGATTCTATTACTGGGAAAATCGAGACCTAGGCTCGATTTTTAGCCATGAGATTCGCGATAGCGAAGCTGCTGGCGTCCATTACTACTACATTTGGAAGTCCATTCCTACGACTCCTCCTACGCCAAATCATAAACTCACACCAAATAAAAATGACTTTTCGCTGTAGTAAGAGTAATGGTAGCCAGAATGGCTACCATTACTAGGGGAAATTCGAGACCCTAGGCTCGAATTTTAGGCATGAGACACCTTCGGTGGCTGCTGCCGACCCTTACTACTTAAGAAAAGTCCATTTCTACAAATACAACCTTCAAATAATCACTCAAAGGTGTATGTGGCGCCACTGGGAAATCCATTGGCAATTTCTTCTGATGCGCTATACGATACCTTCTTCCAGAGGAGCGAAGCCCCTTATGAATCATCTCTAAAAATTGCTTCTCAGAAACATTTGCCGCATTCGTCGACAAAATTAAAGTCCCCTTCTTAGCCGTTAATGGAACTAATTGCTCCACTAAACCAGCATAATCCTTCGCAACCGAAAAAGTTCTCTTCTTCGTACGAGCAAAACTAGGAGGATCTAACACAATCGTATCAAACGTTAAAGCTTTCTTCGCAGCATATTTAATATAATCAAACACATCCATTACATAAATCTTCTGATCAGATGCATCAATTCCATTTACCTCGAATTGTTCCCGAGTCTTCTCTAAACTTCGATTGGCAACATCTACACTCGTTGTCTGAACTGCACCACCCATTGCTGCAGCTACAGAAAACGCTCCTGTATAACTAAATAAATTCAAAATCGTTTTCCCAGCACTATAGTCATCTCTTAATAACGTACGAACTTCACGTTGATCTAAAAATATACCTGTCATCAATCCTTCATCAAGATACGTTGCATAACGAACTCCTTCTTCTTGAACAATCAAAGGTTCACTCGCCTTAACTCCTTTTACGAATTGACTTTCCGGTAATTTTTCTTTTGAAGCATAACGAATTTTTTCATAAATTCCTAGAATATTTGGTATCGCTTCTTGCAATTGTTCTATAATTAGCTCTTTCCATTGATAGATTCCTGCGCTATACCATGAAACTACGACAAATCCATCGTACCAATCAATCGTAATTCCACCAAGTCCATCTCCTTCACCATTAAATAAACGAAAAGATGTTGTACTGTCATCCATCATTAAAGAAGAACGTTTTTGTGCAGCTTTTTGAAAGATTCCTCTTATGAATTGAGGCGTTAATGTTTCGCCATCTTTTTTCGAATAGACCCAACCAATTCCTTTATGTTGAAATCCTACATAAGCCATTGCTAAAAAAATTTTTTTCTCATCACAAACACGAACACATTCCCCTTCTTCTGCATCAAGTGGTCTTGCTAAATCCTCTTGATTTAATAAAGGGGAGCCTTTTTTGACTAATTTTGCGGCTTTTGTTTTTAAAATAATTTCTTTCATCTATTAATCATCCTTTTTAATTTCATTCCTTTACTATCTTAAAACAGTTTTCACTAGATTACAAATTCATCAAAAAAGATTTCTCCTGTGTAGCAAAACCATCATTTAACTATTTAAGTGGTAATTCTTGCTATTTAAGAGAAATCTTACTTGTTCTATTCTGTTTCTTCTTTTCCTGGAAATGTTAGTGTAAAGGTTGTCCCTTTTCCAACTTCACTTTCTGTTTGAATCGTACCATGATGACTCTTCATTAATGAATGAACAATGGCTAATCCAATGCCGGATTCTCCATATTTCGTACTCTTTCTAGAAACATCCACCTTATAAAATCTTTCCCAAATAGCTTCGACTTCTTTTTCATTAATTCCAATTCCATCATCAATAATTTGAACGATTGCATGATTATCTTCATTCCAACCTTTAATCAAAATATGACCCTTATCTGTAAATTGATTTGCATTCTTTGTCATATTTACTAAAATTTGAATAAAACGATCATAATCTGCATACACTGTAAAATTATCTGGACATTCATATTTCAATTCATTTTCTTTATTCGAAGCAAGCTCTTGAAGTTGATCTACAACATTTCTCAACGCTTCTGCTCCATTGAAATTTTGTTTCACTAATACAATTTGATCAGAACGAATTTTTTCATAGTCCAGATTTTCATTGACTAAGCGAATTAAGCGTTGCGTTTCATTCGTAATTAATTCCAAGCTTCTCTCACGACGAGCCTCTGGAATCATATGGTGAATTAAGCCTTCCAATAATCCATTCATCGTTGTTAATGGTGTTCTCATCTCATGGGCTACATCCATCATTAATTGTCGTCTTAAATTTTCTTGTCGTTCAATTTCTTGTTCAGATTTCTGTAATGACTCTGCCATTTTATTGAAGTCCATTACTAAATCATCGAATTCATCTCGTTTTTGAGTTGGAAGTGAAATGTCATAATTTCCCTCTGCAATTTCGTGTGTCGCTTTTCTCAAGCGATTAATTCGTCTTGTTTGATAGTTAGCAAATAAGACACTCAGAATAACTCCTGCCACTGCTGCTGAAGAGAACCCTACTAAAATTGAATTTCTTAACTCTGCCATTTCCGTTTCAATTCTACTTAATGGGCTAGAAATCGCAAGAAATCCATTATAAGTTTGATTTTTAAAAATTGGATAATAAATCGTTACTAAATCAGCTGCTTCGCCCACAAAGTTATGTTTTGTTTGCTTCATATTAATTGCAGATCCATCTTGTAGATGTTGTAATTCATCATCCGTTAATGAGCTTTTTACATTTAATACCGTTACTGGATAAGTCATTTTATTATCTTTATCAAAAATCGCTACACCTAAATGTTCATCTTTCAACAAAGATAAACTACTGCTAATTTCATCTGCTGTTAAATCATGTACTAAAATTGCTTTTGCATATCCAAATAATTGCTGAGAGCGTTGCATGAAAATTTTATTCGTCATGACGTTATAAAATAATAGTCCACAAACAACAACGGATACTAAAACAACTGATAAAAATCCTACTAATTGTTGGTAAAAATATTTCATCTTCTAAATCCCACTATCATCAAATTTATATCCTACACCCCATACTGTTTGGATAACATGAGGACCCACTGCTTCAATTTTTTGACGTAATTTTTTAATATGTGCATCAATCGTACGTTCATCTCCAAAGAATGGATCTTCCCAAATCTTCGTTAATAAATGTTCTCTTGAGAATACTTGACGGGGATGTTGTGCCATTAAAACTAATAAATCAAATTCTTTTGGAGTTAATCCTTCAATTTCTACCCCATCAATAAAAGCTTCATGAGTTTTTGTATTAATCGACACATGATTTGTTTCAATATCAAATTGACCTGAATTTGTTGGAGCTTCACTAGAAGCACTACGTCCAATACGACGATGTAATGCTTTAATACGAGCCATCATTGTTAATGGACTAAATGGTTTTGCTACATAATCGTCGGCACCAATTTCTAAGCCAATAACTTGATCACTTTCTGAATCTCTTGCTGTTAACATTACAATAGGTACTTGCTCATTCACTTGTCGAATTTGGCGACAAATTTGCATACCATCCATTGATGGTAAATTTAAATCTAAAATCACTAAATTCCATTTTTCTTGCTGATTCATAAAAGCATCATAGCCTTCTTTTCCATCATGATAAAACTCTGCTGTCCAACCTTCTTTTTCAAAAAACATTTCCATCATTTCACATACTGCTTCTGTATCTTCAATCATTAAAATATGCATCTTGCTTCCCCCTTTTTGGATGATTTCACACTTAGTATACCTTAATTTTATGAATCCGTTAACTAGAAAGTATGAAGATTTTGTGAAGATGAAAAATTAAAGGAGTTGAGTGTATCGCCTCAACTCCTTTAACTTTTCATCAATCTTTTTCTTGTAATTTGAATCGTAAAATATTCAATTTATCCATTTGTTCATCACTCCATGGTGAACGACGTCTGGAGATTTCTTGATATTGTCTAGATAATTGTTCTTGCTTTTTCTTACTTCTTTGAATTTCTTTAAAAAATTCTCTTGCAGATTTTCTTAAAGCACCTTTTTGAAAAATAACCCATTGCTCTGCTAAATCACTCGTTGCTACAGAAACTTGAATGACTTGTGTATTCATTTCGCTAACTGTTCTCTCAATATATTCATCTGCCGTTTCATCTTCTGCTGTAAAAATAACTTTCACTTGAGAAGATTCAAATGACTGAGTAATACCGGGAACAAATTGTGCATCAAAAACAATCCACACTTCAACATGTTCAAATTTTCTAAAATTAGCGCAATGATGGATGAGTAAATCACGAGCACTTTCTAAATCACCTTGTTTTTTTAAACTTACTAATTCAGGCCATGCACCAATCATATTATACCCATCAATGATATATAATTGTTTCTTCATAAATCACCTATTAATGACGAGAACGGAAAACTTCATACATCATTAAAGCACTTGCGACACTCGCATTTAAACTTTGAACATGTCCGGTCATCGGAATGGTAATCATTTCATCTACAGCATCTTTGACAATGCGAGACACTCCTTTTCCTTCATTGCCCATCACAATGGCAATCGGACCTTTTGTATTCCATTGACGATAATCTGTCCCTTTCATATCTGTTCCAAACACCCAAACGCCACGTTCTTTTAATTGTTCAATCGTTTGAGTTAGATTCGTCACACGAACAACGGGAACATGCTCGATAGCACCAGTAGAGGCTTTCGCTACAGTAGATGTTAAAGAAACACTTCTTCTCTTCGGAATGATAATTCCGTGAACTCCTGTAGCATCTGCCGTACGTAAAATACTTCCTAAATTATACGGATCTTCAATTCCATCTAAAATTAATATAAATGGATCTTCATTTTTTTCCTGAGCTTTTTCAAAGACATCTTCTAAAGTCGCATATTCATAAGCTGCAATCGAAGCAACCACTCCTTGATGGACAACTTCCCCAACAAGATCTTGCAATTTAGCTTTCGGAACATTTTGAATTTGAATTCGGTGTTCTTTTGCTAAATCAATAATCGGTGTAATTTCCTTTCCAGATAAAGCTTCTTGAACCCATAATTTATTCACACGTTCTGGTTGTTGTAATGCTTCTCTTACTGCATGACGTCCATATACAAAATCTGTGGACTCTTGCTCATGCGAAGAACTTTCCGGTGTATATTTTGGACGAGGTGCTTTAGCCTCTTTTTTGAAGCCCTTTGGTTGACTTCCTTTTCTTCTATTCGAGTTTTTTTCTTGTCTAGCCATGTTTTTCCTCCACTTGTTGAATACACCATGCGATGACTTCCTCTAATCGCTCTTTTTGTCCACTTAAATATAAATAGCCAATCATCGCTTCAAATCCTGTAGACATACGATAAGTAATGACATCCGCATTTTTCGCCTTTGTATGACTCTTAGCATTTCTTCCACGTTTGAAGTATTCTAATTCTTCTTCTGTTAAAAATGACTCACTATCCAACATTTGTTGAATTAAATTTGCTTGAGCTTTGGCAGAAACATAACGAGTAGCTTCACGATGCAAGATATTCGGCTTCGTCTTTCCTGTTTTCAATACATGTTGACGAATATATAATTCATAAATTCCATCACCCATATAAGCTAATGTTAAGCCATTTAATAAATGCCAATCTTTAATGATTTCCATTATACTCTTCTCCATCTTGTTCCTTGAGCAGTATCTTCTAACACAATTCCTTGAGCTTTCAATAATTCTCTAATTTCATCGCTTCGTGCAAAGTTTTTCGCTTTTCTTGCTTCTAAACGTTCGTCAATTAATGCTTGAATGTCATCATCTACTAATTCTTCTTGCACTTCTTTCATTCCAAAAATCGCAAATAATTGTTCAGCTTTTTCTAATAATTTTTCTAAAATAACACGGGATACTACTTCACGTTCTAAATAAACATTCCATTCTTTTACGAATTGATATAACACTGTCATCCCGTTAGCTGCATTAAAATCATCATCCATCTCTTCTTGGAATTTACCTTCTAATGCTTCAAAACCAGCCCATACATCTTGATCATCTTCCAATGAGTCAACTGCCTGTTCTAAACGATAACGTGTATTACTAAAAGTCGTTTGAATTTTTGACACATTGGCTGTTGCTTCTTGCAGTGAAGACTCACTGAATTTCAATGGTCTACGATAGTGAGCACTTGCTAGGAAGAATCGTAAAATTTGCGGATCAATTTCTTTAATAATATCGTGAACTAATACGAAATTACCAAGAGATTTACTCATTTTTTCTCCATCTTCCCCCATTGTTACAAAGGCATTATGCATCCAATAACGAGCAAACGGATGGCCTGTTTTTGATTCACTTTGCGCAATTTCATTTTCATGGTGTGGGAATGCTAAGTCTTGTCCACCTCCGTGAATATCAATAGTATCTCCTAAATGTTTTGTCGCCATTACGGAACATTCAATATGCCAACCTGGACGACCTTTGCCCCAAGGAGAATCCCAACTAATTTCTCCTGGTTTAGCACTTTTCCATAGCGCAAAATCTAATGGATTTCTCTTTTTAGCATCATCTGCACTTTCCGTTCTTTGACTAGCTCCTACTTGTAAATCTTGAATACTTTGATCACTTAGTTTTCCATAATCTTTGAATTTTTCAGTAATGAAATATACATCTCCACCAGATTCATACGCTGCTTCTTTTTCGACTAATTCTTTTACAAAGGCAATAATATCATCCATTGTATTCATAACTGTTGGATTTAAAGTTGCTTTTTTTACATTTAATGCAGCTGTATCTTCATAAAAAGCTTCAATATATTTTTTAGAAACTTCTTCAGGTGTCATTCCTGTTTCATTCGCTGCTTTAATAATTTTATCATCCACATCTGTAAAATTTGAAACATAGTTCACATCGTAGCCACGGTATTCAAAATAACGACGGATTGTATCAAATGCAACCGTACTTCTCGCATTTCCAATATGAATATAATTGTAAACAGTTGGTCCACAAACATACATTTTTACAATGCCAGGTTCTAGTGGTTTAAATTCTTCTTTTTGACGTGTTAAAGTGTTATATACTTGAATCATAATTTCCTCCATATAATTCTGTGATTTCTCGTTCTTCTTTTGAATGAATTCGAACAACTTTAGCAGGTAATCCTACTGCTGTTGTATGAGCTGGAATATCTGATAATACTACTGCTGCTGCACCAATTTTGGCACCTTCTCCAATCGTGACTGGTCCAATGACTTGAACATGAGCAGACAATAATACTCCATCTTCAATGGTTGGGTGACGTTTTCCCGTTTGCTTTCCTGTTCCACCTAATGTAACACCGTGAAACATTTTTACATCATCTCCGATAATCGCAGTTTCACCAATAACGATTCCCATTCCATGGTCAATAAAAAAGCGACGACCAATTTGAGCTGCCGGATGAATTTCAATTCCAGTAAAAAATCGACTAAATGTACTCAGCATGCGAGCAAGAAGTCTACATCGGCAAGTAGTATGTAACCAATGTGCTAGTCGATGCAAAACAGTCGCATGATAGCCTGGATACGTTAAAATAATTTCTAAACTACTTCGTGCTGCTGGATCGTTCTTTTTATAGGTTTCCATATCCTCTTGAAAACGTCCCATCTCCTCACTCTCCTTTATTCGTACTATTTTTTTATTATAGCATATTTTCTACTATTTTTACGCTTTCTCAAATTAAGAAACAAAAAAACAGTAAACCTTTTTTGATTTACTGTTGCTAAAACTATTATATTCAATTATACAAACTGAAATTTAAAGTGCTATCTTCTTCCATTTTCTGATTTTTGTTCTGAAAGTTCCAAAAGGTGCAACTGTATTCACATGAATAAATTTATATACTTCCCATACTGCTGTTTTAGTCGCTTCATCAGCCCATTTTCTCATATGTGGTTTAAATAATTCTTTCTCACTCAACGAATCAATCATTACACAAATAGAATTAACATTTTCTTTTAATTTTAGTTTTAACTCTTGTATAGATAAATGAGCATAAGTATCCGTAAACCACTGATATAATTCACCAAGTTGATTCCATTTGAATTCATTTGATGGTGTTTTTACTTGCAGTCCATTTCTTTCATCTTTCTCCCATTTAAGAACTAAGCTTGTCCAACCTAACTGATAAGCAAGATTTTCAGCGGGAGTTCTATCGACTTCATCAAATCTCTTATCTTTTAAACTTTCCGGAATATCCTCAAATTCTGAAATATATTTACCAAATGCTTTATTTATTTCAATTTTGAGTTCTTCTTTATTTTCGTATGCTCTCAAAAACTCACCTCTTCAACTTCTAATTTGTTTCACTCAATATTCCCATGATATTATAGTATATTCTTATCAAGTTTTATAGGTCTAACTCTTATTTTGCATCTGTGTTAGTTTTCTGTTTTCTTTCAGTAATTTCTCTATACAACTTCTAACTATTTCAGCTTATTCAACTTCTTTTCGTAGGTCAATGATTTTTGTATACATCCCTCATCAAAAAAGTAGAAAACAGAAAATGATTTTTTGAAGTAGTATTAGCAATATAAACCACAACTGGTGTGGTTTATATTGCTGGGAAAATTCAAGACCCTAGGCTCGAATTTTAGGTATGAGACTTGCAAAGCAAGGCTGTTACCGTCCCTTACTACATCAAGGAAATCATTTTCTGTTTTCATACGGCAACACTAGGTTCAAAATAACCCCTGCTAATGCACATAATGCTGTACCTGATAATCTCACAGGACCTAATTCTAAAATTGCTCCACCTAATCCTAAAACTAACATCGAACTCGCAATAATCAAATTACGCACTTCTCTAAAATCTACTTGCTTTTCAATTAACACTTTCAAACCATTACTTGCAATAACTCCATATAGTAAGATAGCCATCCCACCAAGCACTGCATTTGGAATAGTTGAAATTAACGCTGTGAATTTCCCAAGGAAACTCAACCCAATCGCAAATAATGCTGCATTACGAATCACTGAAACACTTGCAATTCTTGTCATCCCTACAACCCCAGTATTTTCACCATAAGTTGTATTCGCAGGCCCACCCATAAATGCTGAAACTGCAGTCGCAACACCATCTCCAATTAATGTACGATGTAAGCCCGGTGTTTTCAAAAATTCTCTTCCACAAATTTGACTTAAAACTGTATGGTCACCAATATGTTCTGCAATTGTTACAACGGCTACTGGTAAAATTGCCCAAGTTTCAGGTCCAAAATACCAATGATATTCTTTGAAAAATCCATTTGTTGAAAATGGTAAATATAATTGCGGAATCGCAATCCAATCTGCTTCTAATACTGGAGTGAAATCAACCAATCCAAACAGTACAGCTACAATATATCCTCCAATAATTCCGAATAAGAATGGAATAATTTTTAAAAATCCTTTAGCTTTTGTATTAATAAATGCTGTAATCAAGAACGTTACAATCGCTACTGTTATTTGTTGAACTGTACCATCTTTAATAAATCCTGCATTTGTCACGGCTGAATTTGCTAAGCCTAAACCAATTACCATAATCATCGGTCCAATGACAATCGGTGGCAATAAACGATCAATCCATTTTGTTCCAATTAATTTAACCGCTAATGCTACTACTACATAAACAAGACCTACAAGAACAACCCCTGACTGTGCTGCTGAAACATCGCCATTCATTTGCTTCATCGCAAATGCCATCGCTGAAATAAAGGCAAATGAAGAACCTAAGTACACTGGCACTTTAAATTGAGTTGCTACCATATAAATCAGAGTTCCTAACCCTGAAGCAAATAATGCTACAGAAACAGGCATTCCTAAAATTAATGGCACTAAAATCGTTGCCCCAAACATTGCAAACACATGTTGCAAGCTTAGTAATAAGCCTTTGGCTAAAGGTGGATTTTGATCCACATCAAGTAATAAGTTGACTTTTGAAGTTTGTAACTCCATCATTCCCTCTTTTCCGGGCCTTTTTGTGCATACAAAAAAGCAACCCTATTTATTTTTGTTTGCAAAAGGGCTGCTTTCATATAGGAAAATTTTTTCTATGCATAAAAAATTTCCCCAGAAATATAAACTTGAACTATGATCGCCTTTTTCACCTCACGGGATGAATTTAAAAGCCCTCGCTATGCGAAAGTATACTAGACTTTTCATAAAATAACAAGTGGATTTTTTCATTTATTTGAAAATTTGTTAAATTTTACACCATGAGTATCTCTGTCTCTTAGGTTTAATATTCATTGTATTTTGCTTAAAAATTAATTATAATACAAGTATAAAAGAAAGCGATTTCTTGAAAACTCTTTTATGTATAACTGTATAAGTTATATTCTGCAAACTTTTCTAATCAAAGAAATATAATAGTAAGTGTTAAAGATAGAAATATTGAATTAGGGGATGAATATATGAAAAAGAGAATATTAACGAGCTTGATAACCGTTTTAGGAGTAGCCTTATTTTCTTTTCTAAAAAATTATATGAATGCATCACTAGTAATGAGCGCAGTAATTTCCTGTATTTTTATAGTTTTAGGTGTATTTATGATAGAATTTCGATGTAATAAATAATTCTGAAAAAACGTGTATCTCATCTAAAAATGAGAAAGTTATACAGTGAACCTCTCTTGGCTCTTAAATCAAGAAAGTTATCAGTAATTTTTTGATACTTAAAGTGTGTATATAACAACAGGGACAAAATACTTGCCCCTGTTTTTTATCTTTCTATACTTTCTAATTCAAAAATTTTCTGTTGTCCATAAATGCTATCATTTCCATTTACGACAAATGCAACAATACAAACAATTGCTGCATATGGCATCATACTATATCCGAATACTTCACCGATAATAAAAATAGGGGCTAGCCAAGTGTTTGTTGCACTTCCAAATACAGCTCCATAACCTAATGCCGCTGCTACCATTGGAGAAATTCCTAGCCAAGAACTCATCACAATTCCTAAAGAAGAACCAATTGAAAAGAGTGGAGTTACTTCTCCACCTAGAAATCCTGCACTAAGAGAAAATACTGTTAATCCTAATTTTAACAACCAATCTTGTATATAAATTGTCTCACTATAAAAACTAGCATGAATTAAATTCGTCCCTAATCCTGCATAACGACCACTGCCAAAAGCTGCTATTAAAATACTAACAACAATTCCTAATAAAAATATTCTTAGAGTTGGACTTGGAATTTTACTACTCCAATATTTTTTCAAATACGCCAAACTTACACTAAATAGTCTTCCTGTTAATCCAAAAGCAATCCCCAGCACTACCAACTTAAACAAAGTTTCATCGAACTGAATTTCTACAGGAATATCCACCATAAATTTCTCTAATCCTAAACTTTGGGCTACATTCATCGATATAAAACTAGACAGCAATGCATAAAATAATGCGTCAATTTGTAATTGACCTACAATCATCACTTCAATCGCAAAGAAAGTTGCTGCTAGAGGAGTTCCAAATAATCCAGCAAAACCACTCGCCATCCCAATCATTAATAAAATTTGACGATTTCTCTTAGAAGAAAACCATTGTTGAAATTGATTCGCAACCGTTGCTCCTAATTGAACCGCAACTCCTTCACGACCCACACTTGCTCCAAATAAATGCGCTAGCCATGTTCCAATCATCATAAAGGGAACTAACCATTTTGAAATGCGATTGTCCTCTCCTTGCCCAATTCGAAAGACAATATTCATTCCTTCAACCGCATTTTTCCCGTATTTTAAATAAACTGTATGAAATAAAAATCCTAATACTGCTAAAAACGGAATCAAATACCAAAAATACTCTACTCGCAATTCGGATACTTTTAATAATACTTGTCCAAAAAAGGACGTTAAAACACCTGTAATTACTCCGACAATGATACTAACGACTCCTAGTAAAACTTTTTCCTTAATTGTACACGAATTCACTAAATAACCTCCTTGAGAATAAAAAAGACTGGAGAAATCTCTCCAGCCTCCTATTTAACCTTCAACTTTTTAATCTATAATTGTGAACTTTTCAATAAATAATGGACTTACTGAACGGTTTTCATGAATACGTTTGATTGCTTCAGCCATTAATTGATCTACACTAACTTGTACAATTTTTCCACCTGTTTTTTCTTCAGGAACTTGAATGGAGTCAGTTACTACAACTTCTTTAATCACAGAAGCATTTAAACGATCTAATGCTGGACCTGATAATACAGGGTGAGTACAACAAGCATAAACTTCTAATGCACCAGCATCTTGAATAGCTTGAGCTGCTAGTGTAATGGTTCCAGCTGTATCAATCATATCGTCGATTAATACGGCAACTTTCCCTTTGACATCTCCAATAATATTCATCACTTCAGCTACATTTGCTTTTGGACGACGTTTGTCAATAATCGCAATTGGAGCATGTAAGAATTCTGCTAATTTACGTGCACGAGTTACCCCACCATGGTCTGGTGAAACAACGACGATATCTTTATCTTTAAAATTATTTTCTAAGAAATAATTGGCTAATAATGGAGCTCCTAATAAGTGATCCACAGGAATATCAAAGAATCCTTGAATTTGAGCAGCATGTAAGTCTAATGTTAACACACGGTCAGCACCTGCTTGTGTAATCATATTTGCTACTAATTTTGCCGTAATTGGTTCACGTGATTGAGCTTTACGATCTTGACGTGCATATCCATAGTACGGTAATACAACGTTAATTGTTTTTGCACTTGCACGACGTAATGCATCTATCATAATTAATAACTCCATTAAGTTATCATTTACTGGATACGATGTTGATTGAACAATATAAACATGGTCTCCACGAATACTTTCATCAATGTTAATTTTAATCTCTCCATCACTAAAATGAGTAACGGATACTTTTCCTAATTCTACCCCGACTTGATCTGCAATTTTTTGAGCTAATGGACGATTTGAGCTTAGTGCAAAAATCTTTAAATTTGGATCGGAATAATGTTCCACAATGATAACCCCCGAAGAATTTTATTTTTGTTTTTTCACTACTATAATAATAAACGTTTTTGATTCGTTTTTAAAGAACTAAATGTATATTTCTATGAATTTTTTTGAGCTGAAGGTAATTTTTCAGCATAGTTTTCTTTATTTTCTTGACGAGAACGGGCAATTGCTAGTGCACCGTTCGGAACGTCTCTTGTAATTGTAGAACCAGCTGCAATAAAGACATCATCTCCAATGGTAACAGGTGCTACTAAATTCGCATTGCATCCCACAAATACACGATCACCTACAGTGGCTCTATGTTTATTTTTACCGTCATAGTTTACAAAAATTGTTCCACAACCAACATTAATTTCTTTTCCTAAATCAGCATCTCCTACATATGTTAAGTGACCAACTTTTGTACCTGTTCCTAAAGTTGCATTTTTCACTTCTACGAAGTTTCCAATGTGAACAGAATTTCCTAGTACAGCTTTTGGACGAAGATGTGCAAATGGGCCAGCATTACTATGAGATTTCATTAATGATTCTTCGATATTTGAACTTGTTACTGTTACATAATCTTCTAAAACTGAATCACGAATCACACTACCTGAAGTAATATGGCAGTGTTGACCAATCATTGTATTCCCTTTTAAATAAACGCCTGGTTCAATAACCGTATCTGAACCGATGACGACTTCTGAGTCAATGTATGTTTGTTCAGGGTCAATTAATGTTACACCCTGTCTCATATGTTGTTCATTAATACGTTGGCGCATCGCTTTTTCTGCTTTTGATAAAGCAACTCGGTCATTAACACCCATTCCTTCATCTACATTTGGCATTTGATAAGCAGAAATAATTTCTCCACGATTTTTCAAAATTTCTAATACATCTGGTAAGTAATATTCACCTTGTGCATTATCATTTCCAACTTCGCTTAATGCGCTGAATAAGGATTGATTATCAAAGCAATAAGTACCTGTATTAATTTCTTGAATCGCTGCTTCTTCTGGTGTAGCATCTTTATGTTCTACATTTTTTAAAACTGTTCCATCTTCCTCACGAACTACATGTCCATATCCAGTCGGGTCGTCTACCCAAGCTGTTAAGATAGTTGCTTTTGCTTTTGTATCTTCATGAACTTTCATTAATTGTTCAAATGTTTCTGCGGTTAATAGTGGTGTATCTCCACAAACAACTAAAGTTGTTCCTTCTTTGTCTTTCAATAATTCTTCTGCTTGTAAAACGGCATGGCCTGTTCCTAATTGCTCTGCTTGTAATGCATAAGAAACACGTTCTCCTAATTGTTGTTGCACCATTTCAGCACCATGTCCAACAATGGCTACAATCGTTTCAGCTCCTGCACGTTCTACTTGGTCTACCACATGCTCTACCATTGGTTTTCCACAAACTGGATGCATCACTTTATAAAGTTCAGATTTCATTCGTGTGCCTTTTCCAGCTGCTAAAATAATTCCGTATTTTTGATTCATATTATCCCTCTCAAGTTCTATTTTTACTTCTTTATAATAGTAAACTATGATGTTTTTTGCAAGAAAGTGCCTTGAATATGGGTGAATTTATAAAAAAAGGTTCGAATGATATATTTCTATCATTCGAACCTTTAATATTTTAGCGTTCTTTATACAACTGGATTAATTCTTTTGAAAACAATTGAACCATTTCAGTCATAGCCATTTGATCTTCAGCATGAATAAAGAGTAGAGAGAGTTCCGTTTTTTCTCCTGCAGCTTCTTTTTGAATTAAATCTGCATGAATTTTATGTGCTTGAACAAAGCATTCTTCTGCTTCAATTACTTTTTCATCAGCAGCTTTAAAATCCCCTTTTTTCGTTAATTCCACAGCTTCCATATAAGAAGATTTTGCTGCCCCACTATTCGCAATCAACTGAAAACATACTAATTCCATATCTTCAGACATATTATCCCTCCACTAATGCCAAAGCTTGATCTAAAACTTTCGGTCCATTCATCATGCCATAATCTCTCATGTCAATTGCAGAAACTGGAACATCTCCTGCCAATGATTTTACATTTTCAAGTTCATATCGAATTTGAGGACCAATTAAAATAACATCCGCCTCTTGTAAATTTTTCTTAGCTTCTGTTAGTGACTTAGCTTCAATATGTGCTTCAATAGAACGTTCTTCGGCACTTGATTGCATCTTTTTTACTAACATACTTGTAGACATTCCTGCATTACAAACTAATAATATATTTTTCATATTAATCACTAACCTTCGTATTGATTTTCCATGACACGATCATGAACTTTGATAAATGGAATATAAATTAGAACTCCTAAAACTAGGATAATCGCTTGAACAACTACCGCTCTCCAGTCACCACCAGTTGATAAGAATGAGCTAGCAAAAATTGGTGTAGTCCAAGGAACTTGTACCACACTAGGACTCATTAATCCAAGACTTGTAGCAACATAACTAATTAAAATACCTAAAGCAGGAACACCGATAAATGGAATTGCCATAGATACGTTATAAACGATTGGATAACCAAATAATACTGGTTCATTAATGTTAAATAATCCTGGAGCAAATGCTAATTTTGCAACATTTCTACTTGCAGCATTTTTACTTACTAAGAATGTAGCAATTAATAAGCAGATTGTTGAACCACTACCACCCATTAATGCATATGTTTGTACTTGTGATACATTAATAATATGTGGAATTGCTTCGCCTGCATTATAAGCTGCTGTATTTTCAAGAATGTTGATAATTAATAATGGTTCTAAAATAGAACTATAAATAACGGCTTGGTGAACACCAAATAACCATAACATATTTCCTAATGAGTAAAGAATGATTGCTCCCCATAGACCAGTACTTACGTGACGTAATGGTTCTTGAATAAATGTAGTAATTAATGTAATTAAGTTAGTTCCCCAAATATTGAATAATAATGTTGAGACTAAACCAAAGACTGCAACTACTAAAATAACTGGTACTAAAACATTAAATGATTTTTCAACTGCAGGTGGAACATTATCCCCTAAATGAATTTTCAACGCTTTAACACGTGTAATTTTAATAAATAATTCTGAAGCTAATAACGCAACAATAACCCCTGCAAACATTGCTCCAGTACCTAAATTAGAAAATGTTAACACTCCAGATACTGAAACAGGATCTTTTGCTCCGTTTGCCACTACTTGAACGGCATTTGGCATCATCGCAATTAGTGAAACCGCTGAAATCATAGATGCTGCTAAAGGATTTTCATATTCACTGTTTTGTGCTAAATAATAACCAACCATTACTGCAATTAAAAGACTTGAAATATTCAATGTTCCATTAGCTACAGTAATTCCCCAATATTGAACATTAGATAATGTAGCTGGATCTGAAATAATCCATTTAAACACAGTATTATTTAATAAAACAACTAAACCTGCAAGAATATAAAGTGGCATTACTGTTGCAAATGCATCTCTTAATGTTTTTAGATGAATTTGGTTTCCTAGTTTCCCAGCAAACACAACAAATTTATCTACAAATTTTGAATTTTCCATGTTTATTCCTCCATTACAAATATTTTTTTACATCAATCGTAAATCCATTTTTATTACTTACTTCTTTGTACCAATATCCCGATTTTTTAATCGTTCTTTTTTGCGTTTCTAAATCTACCGAAATAAATCCGTAACGATTTTTGTAAGCATTATTCCAAGACCAGCAATCAAAAGCGGTCCATGTATGATAACCGAAACAGTTACTTCCTTCTTCTATCGCTTTATGCAACCACAATAAATGCTCTTCATAGAAATCAATACGATAATCATCCTGAATCATTCCTTGACTATCAATAAAACGTTCTTCACCTTCAACACCCATTCCATTTTCACTAATAAACCATGGAATATTGTGATAATTCTTTTGAATATTTTTGGCAATATCATAGATTGCTTTAGGATAAATTTCCCATCCTCTATAAGGATTTACTCTACGTTCTTCCCACTCATAGTCTGAGAAATATTTATCTGGCATCCATTTTCCATTAAAAGAATTTGAACTTTGAGGAGCTTGAACTCTTTTTGGATGATAGTAATTCACTCCTAGAAAATCTACCGTATTCTCTTTTAAAATATTGAGTTCATCTTCTGTATGTGCCCAAAGTACTCCATCTCGTTCTAATATTTCGACTAGATTTTCTGGAAACACTCCATTCACAGCCGGTTCTAAAAATGAACGGTTGAAAAAATCATCAGTAAAATGACCTGCCTCAACATCCTCTTTTGATGAACTTCTTGGATAAGCAGGCGTTAAATTTAAAATAATTCCAATTTTTCCATTTAAATTTAAGCTACGATATAATTGAATCACTTTCGCACTAGCTAGATTTAAATTATAAATAATTTGCACTGCTTCTTTTCCATAATATTTTTTATTTGGATAATGAAATGCGTATAAATATCCTGCTTCTGGAATTACCATCGGTTCATTAAAAGTAGTCCAATACTCTACTACATCTCCGAATTGTTCAAAACAAGTTCGAGCAAATTTTACAAACAAATTGACTACATGCTTACTTTCCCAACCGCCATATTTTTTCAATAAATCAATTGGCATATCAAAATGATGTAAATTTAGTACTAATGTAATTCCGCGTTCCTTAGCTTCTTGAATCACATTACGATAAAACTCTACTCCTCTTTCATCGGCTTCTCCCGTTTCAAAGTCTTTAATCAATCGACTCCATTGAATCGAAGTTCTAAAAGAATTAAATCCTATTTGCGTCATTCTCTCAAAATCTTCTTGATAGTGATGATAAAAGTCACTGGCTACTCCTGGACCAACTTGATTAAAAAATACTTCTGGAGATTTTCTATACCAATAATCCATTACATTTTCATGAATTTTATCTGTACTACCTTCTGTTTGAGGTCCACTAGTAGCAGCTCCCCACCAAAAATGTTCCGGAAATACAATCTTCTTATCCATATATATCCTCCTTTCTCAAATATTTACACTATAAGTATACCATTTTATTTTTATTTGTCTAGACATATAACATAATTGTCATAGTCATTTTTCTTTATTTGTTGCTTGTTGTGTATCTGTTTGTTATAATTTTCTTATTAAAAATGAAGGAAAATAAACATGAGTACAAAATATTTAAAAATATATCAACAACTGCGTGAAGAGATATCACATCAAGATACTCCTTCTAATACGCAATTACCTGATGAAATTTCCCTAACAAAAAAATTTCATTGTAGCCGTATGACAATAAAAAAAGCTTTAGATATGCTTGTTTCAGAAGGTTTAATTTATCGCAAACGTGGGCAAGGCACATTTATCATGCCTCAAGTTGAACAAAAACATAAAATTATTGTCCCTGAAAGAGATATTCAAGGTTTAACAAAAATTTCTAAACAATCACATGCACAAGTACATTCAGAAATTATTCATTTTAAATTAGAATTTGCTACAAAAAGCATCGCTGAAAAATTACAAATTCTTGAATCTTCTCCTATATACAATATATTTCGATTAAGAATTATTGATGATAAGCCCTACGTTTTAGAACAAACTTACATGAGTACTGATTTGATAAGTGGTATTACTGAAGAAATTCTTCACAATTCTATTTATTCTTATATCGAAGGTACTTTAAAGCTACGTATCGCAAGTGCTATGAAAATTTTACGAGCCTCCATTAGTACGGAAACAGATCAAAAATATTTACACTTATCCCCTACTGAACCTATTTTTGAAGTGGAACAAATCGCCTATTTAGATAATGGAACACCATTTGAATATTCTATCTCAAGACATAGATACGATTTATTTGAATTTAGTTCATATGGATTAAAAAAATCATAAAGGAGCCAGCATCATGCAACCTATCTTTTTAAAGCCAGTCCTACAAGAAAAAATTTGGGGTGGAAAAAAATTACAAACAGAATTTAACTTAACCTTGCCAAGTGATAAAGTTGGTGAATCTTGGTCGATTAGCGCTCATCCAAATGGACAATCAACTGTTCTTTCCCCTTCTGAGTATCAAGGAATGACATTAGCAGAACTATATGCTGGGCATGCTGAATTATTTCATCAACAAACATTGCCAACTTTCCCTCTATTAATCAAAATTTTAGACGCAAGCGATGACTTATCTATCCAAGTACACCCAGATGATGCTTATGGATTAGAACATGAACACGAATTAGGAAAAAATGAATGTTGGTATGTTATTTCTGCTGAACCGGGTGCCAAAATTATTTATGGACATACCGCACAAACAAAAGAAAAATTTGTTCAATTAATCCAAGAAGAAAAATGGAATGAATTATTTACAGAAGTTCCTGTCAAAGCAGGAGATTTCTTCAATGTTCCAAGCGGAACCATTCACGCTATCGGAAAAGGGATTGTCATTTTAGAAACACAACAAAACTCTGACACTACTTACCGTGTCTATGATTATGACCGAAAAGATAATGCAGGAAATCCTCGTCCATTACATATTCCACAAACGATTGATGTTACTACAATTCCACATCAATTACCAAATTTTGAACAAACAATTGAAAAAATGGATGATGCAACCATTACTCATTTCATTACCAATCACTATTTCTCTGTTTGGAAATGGGAAATTGATGGAAATTACCATACAACACTAGATGACAATTACTACTTGGCAACTGTTATCGAAGGTAAAGGAACACTAGAAGTAAATGGCGAATCATTCGCTCTTAAAAAAGCAGATTCCTTTATTTTACCAACACCGATTCATGATGTAACTGTAAAAGGCAATCTAACACTAATCGTTTCTCGTTCAGAAGAATAAGATAAATAAAAGAGTGAAATCAACTTTCATCGATTTCACTCTTTTTTACTTTACCCTAATAAATACAAAATCACTGCAACAATAGTACTTGTCAAACCTACTAATGCTTCGTAAGGAATTAATTTCATACGATCTTCAATACTCATAAAGACTGAACCTCCAGTAGCATGGAAGAATGAACCATGAGGAAGAGAATCTAATACTGTTGCCCCAGCATGAATCATTGCTGCAGCTGCTACTGCAGGAACCCCAGAAGAAACTAAAGGAGCTGCAAACGTTTGAGAAGCAATCGTAGAACCAGCTGTTGTAGAAGCTGTAGCTGCTCCCATTAAAATACCTGATAATGGTGCTAAAACAAAGGATGGCATATTCAAAGCTTCCAACACATGAATCATATCCACTTGTAGAGAAGAAGCTTTAATAATTCCTGCAATCGTTCCTGTTCCAATTAATAAAATCGATACACCAATTACTTTACTCAATCCAAATTCTGTATATTCTACGGTATGTTTTGAATGCCCTGTTACTAAAATCGTTACTAATCCACCAATTGGTAATGCAATTAAAGGATCCACGCTTACTCCGACTAATGAACGTAAAGCTAATAGTGCAATGACCACAACCGGTCCAAGAATCGCTTGGAAAAATGGTACAGAATTGTGATGTTCAGCTTCTTCTTCCATATTGTCAAAAGCATGATCGACTTTCTTTGCTAGAAATCCTGCTAATAAAATGCTCACAACTAATGCCACTAATGCAGGAATAATATTTTTAGCCATTAATGCTGTTAAATCTAATTGAAATGCTTCTGAAGCAGCAATCGTATTTGGATTTGGAGAAATAATATTTCCTGCTTTTCCTCCACCAATCATTGCTAATAAAATACCTGCTTTTGATAAATTTGCTTTTTTTGCAATCGCAATAGCAATCGGTGCTACTGTAATAACAGCAATATCAATAAATACTCCAACTGCACAAATAATCATTGTAGCAATCGCAATCGCTGCAACAGCTCTTTTCTCCCCTAACTTCTTCACAATTGTTTCAGCAATCGTTTCAGCAGAACCTGTTTTAATTAAAGCGCCTGCTAAAATACCTGAAGTCATAATTCTTAATACTGGAGACATCATTCCTTGTGCTCCTGTTACCATTGCACTAACGGAACCTGCTAACCCTGCTCCGCCAATCACTCCCCCTACTAAAGCTCCTAAAATTAAACTATAAGCTGGATGAACTTTTTTAATAATCAGTATAATTGCGAGAATTAATCCAACTAAAGCTCCTAATGTACTAATTTGACTAACCATTTTCTTTTCCTTCTTTCATCATTTCTACTACTCTAAAAACTTGTTCTACTGTATCCACCATATTTTGATGAGCGACTTCTTTATTCATAGCTTCTTTAAGTGTTACAACTCCTCTTAAAATTGGGAAAAATGCATCAATTCCATGTTGATTACATTCTTTTGCATCTGGTGTAACAGCTCCTGCAAAAGCTAACACTTTCTTTTGATGCTTTTTAGCTAAGGCTGCTACTCCTATTGGAGCTTTGCCTAATGCCGTTTGACCGTCAAGTCTTCCCTCTCCTGTTACAACAACATCAGCAGTTGCTATTAATTCTTCTAATTTCGTCTCTGTTAATACAATTTGAATACCAGACTCTAATGTGGCATTAGTATAAGTTAAAAATGCAAATCCCATACCGCCTGCCGCCCCAGTTCCAGAATAAAATCGATCTGCATTAGAATTAATATTCTTAGATAATTCAGCGTAGTGTAATAATAATCGATCCAATTCTTGAACCATTTCAGGAGTTGCTCCTTTTTGTGGACCAAAAATAGCACTGGAGCCATTTTCACCACATAATGGATTCGTTACATCACAAGCTACTTTGAAGGTACATTCTTTTAATCTTGGATGTACATTGCTCTCTTCGATACGCGCTAATTCTCTGAGTCCATTTCCGCCATAAGAAATAGTCTTTCCTTCTCGTGTTAGGAAATCATATCCTAATGCTTGTAACATCCCAACTCCACCATCATTTGTAGCACTTCCACCAATTCCAACAATAAACTGTCGACAACCTCTTTCGATTGCATCTAGAATTAACTCACCAACTCCAAAAGTAGTCGTATTCATTGGATTGCGGCTTTTTTCAGGAACTAATGTAATTCCTGCTGCAGCCGACATTTCAATAATGGCTGTTTTACTCAAATCATCCTTTGATTCAATCATTCCGTAAACTGCTTCTACTTTCTCTCCTAATGGTCCTGTTACTTCTTTAGTAACAAAGACTCCTCCCATTCCTTCAACTAACGCTTCAACGGTTCCTTCCCCACCATCTGCTAATGGTCGAACCACTACCTCTGCATGTTGATAAACTCGTTTCACGCCTTCTGCTATCGCTTGCCCAGCTTCCATAGACGATAAGCTTCCTTTGAATGAGTCAATAGCAACAACGACTTTCATATTTGAACCTCCCATTCCATAGATTGATACACTATTATAGCAAACGCTTACATATTTGAATAGTGCTTGTGAAATATTTCTTAAAGTTTCAAACAAAATTCTTTTAAAAATAAAAAAAAGGATGAGAACCCTCATCCTTCATCAAATTATATTTCATTATTTGTTTGCTAATAAGTCACGAATTTCACGTAAGTAATCTTCAGCTTTTGGTTCTGGAGCTACTTCTTTAGCAGTTTCTTCTTGTCCACGTTTCGCCAAGTCTTGAACAGCGTTCATTCCTTTAACAACCATGAAAAGAACAAAACCTACAATGACAAAGTTAATAACTGCTGCTGCAAAAGCACCTACACCAAGTGTTGCTGAACCGATTTGAACAGATACTCCTGCAATTGAGTCTGCCTTAAATACCATTGCAATAACTGGCTCGAAAATGTCTTTTACTAATGAATCAACGATAGCTTTGAAAGCTGCCCCGATGATTACCGCAACTGCTAAATCAACAACATTCCCACGCATTAAAAACTCTTTAAATTCTTTTAACATTATAATTCCTCCTATATTTAAAATATTGACTTAAAATATAGTATAAGAATTTTTCAGAAAATGCAACAAATATGATTTCTGTTATATTAGTTTTTGAATATAATTTTCTGGAGTATAAGAATCCACGTTAAATAAAAGTGTATCACCAAGTGACAACTGTGCTAATAATGCTCCAATCCATACTCCTGAAGTTAAGCCTGAAGAACCTAGACCGCTAGCGACAAATAGTGTTTCTTCACCAGGAACACTCCCAAAAAATGGTAAGAAATCAGAAGTATACGCTCTTGTTCCAATTCGACTCCCTACCCATTTAGCTTGTTTTAATGCTGGGAATACTTCACACGCTTCTTCATACATTTTCTGTTGTAACTCTTGATTATCTGTTAAATCAAAATTTTGGTCATTTTCATGTGTTGCGCCCACAATGATTTTACCATCTGCAAATGGTAATATATCAATCTCTCCATGTAACATACAAACAGGCCATTTCCCTGTTTCTTCAGTTGTCTCTAGTTCTAGTTCAATCAATTGTCCCTTTTGTGGGCGAACGTCTACATAATACCCTAGTGGTTCAATTAACTCTTTTACCCATGCTCCACTTGATATAATAATTTTATCGAACGGTTCCAATTCGTTATGGGTCTTAACAACTACCTTACCATTCTCATCTCGTACTAAGCTCACTTTTTCTTGTTGAACATTAGCCCCATTTTGTTGTGCTAAATACAATTGCTGTTCAACTAAAAGTTTTCCATCAACTCTTCCTCCACCAGAACAATGAATGGCTCCATGAGTTCCATTCCATCCAGGAACATAAGAGGAAATGTTCTCTGTTTCGATTTTAGTTAAAGTCCCAATTCTCTCTTCTTCTTTTCTTCTTTCAACCGCAATTTTTTCTAATTTTTCCAGTAATTCCGGAGTCTTTTTAAACACTAGAGCTCCTACTTGCTCATACGGTAATTGAGTCACACCATCTTCTTCTAATTGTGCCATTAATTCTGGATAATAAGAAGCTCCTCTTGCAGTCAATCGATACCATTCTTTATTTCTTCTTTGAGACAACCATGGGCAAATAATTCCTGCTGCAGCTTTCGTAGCTTGACCAACTCCATCATCATAGACGACTAATTCTACTTCTGAATTCTTCGATAATTGATATGCAGCCGTTGCTCCCACAATTCCTGCTCCGATAATTGCAATTTTCATCCTAATTCCTCCCTAATCTTTTCGATTCCATTGATGCTCTTGTTCAAAAATTTCTGCAATTTGTAATAATAAATCTTCTCGCCCTTTAGCAGCCATCACTTGTACCCCAACTGGTAGTCCTTCTTGTGTACAATAAATTGGAAGACTAATCGCTGGTTGTCCAGTAATGTTAGATAATTGAGTAAATGGAGTTAACTCCAATGTTTTTTCAAACATTTCCCAAATAATTTCTTGTTGTTCCTTTACGGAAAATTGTTCAATGGACTCTAGTGCTACTCGAATGGATTCTTTCATTGGATACTGATTATGTTTTGGAGCGACATCATTCACACATGGAGTTAAAATCACATCATAGTCTTCATGACACTCTTGCATTTGTTTTGTCCAATAATCCCACTGGTGCAATGCTGCACTATAATCTTTCGCTAAAATGTGTTGTCCCGATTGATAAATTCCCCATGTCATTAGTTCCATATCTTCTTTTGTAAGTGGACGTTTTACCATTTTTTCAATTCCATCCATCATCGCAGCTGTTTCTACACTATTCATTATATAGTAATTTTTCATCACTTCGATGCCATCAACTGGCCATTGAATTTTTTCAATAGAATGTCCTTTTTCTTGTAAAAATCTTACTGCTCGATTCAAAGTTTTTTTTGCAGCATCTTCGACCTTATTTCCAATCGGTGAATCTTCTATGACGGCAATTTTTAGTGGTCGTTCAATAGATGCATAAAGTTGTTGTTTCAATAATTTGGGTAATATAAACGGACTTTCCATTTGTTCCACTTGCAGCACTTCTAATAATCTTCTTGTATCACGAACGGTTTTTGTTAATGCAAAATTTACTGATGCTCCTTGCCAGCCACGATAGCCATTTGGACCAACAGGTATTCTACCTCGACTTGGTTTTAACCCAATTAATCCTGTAAAACTAGCTGGAATACGAATCGATCCTCCACCATCACTTGCCATCGCAAGAGGAACCATTCCACTAGCCACTGCACTTGCTGCACCGCCACTCGATCCACCTGCATTACGACTGATATCATAAGGATTTGAAGCGACTCCCCACAAACTTGGTTCTGTCATATTTTTAAATCCAAATTCAGGTGTATTTGTTCGGCCAATAATGACAAATCCTGCTTCTTCTAATTTATTTACTAATGTATCTTGATGTGTTTGAAGGATATTTTTGAATAAACGTGAACCAGCCGTAGAAGGTTCACCCTTTTGACATTGTCCTAAATCTTTCAACAATAAAGGAACCCCTGCAAATGGCTTATCACTAAAATTGCGTGTCCGAGCTTCTCTTAATGCTCTTTCTTCTTGCAAATGCACGACTGCATTTAAAGTTGGATTCAATTGTTTTACTTTAAACAAAGCATCTTGAACTAATTCAACAGACGAAACTTCCCCATTTCTAACTGCTTGTGCCATTGCTGTTGCATCTTTAAACTCTTGCATGTTTATTCCTCTCCTTCCATTCACTCTACTTTATTGTACACAGCTATTTTCTATTCGTAAACCTCATAATCATGGTATTTTAAGATAACTTTTGAAAAGTTACCGACTCCTTTGTTATACTACATTTAAACTAAGAAAAAAGGAGTTCTATTTATGAAAAAATCTCATTTGCTACTAGGGCTGGGAATCTCTATTAGTTTATTAACTGCTTGCCAAAAACAAGAAACCACAACACTTTCAACTAGTGAAGCAACCACTACAACCGTTGAGAAAACAACTGTTGCACCAAAACCTGTTACTGACTACACTTTATACAATTCTGTTCTTCAAGACTATAAAGAAGCGTTGAAAAAACAAGGTGGCTCCTTCAATAAAGAAAATATCAATAATTATATTTTAATCGCAAAAAACAATCACTATTTACAAGGTGCTTCTTATATTTTATATGACTTTGATAAAAACGGAGTAGATGAATTATTAGTTGCGACTACTTCAAGAGACAATAAACATGCAATTTTGGATATTCGTACAATTGTTGATGGAAAAGTTGTTCAAGTAACCAATGCAGAAAATCAATTAAGTTTTATCGGTGAAAGAATGAATATTTTCCCATTAGAAGATGGAACTTTCACTTATATTGGTGCCTCTTCTGCAAAAGACCATGTATATGCCCATTACAAATGGAATGAAATAGGAAGTGCATTAGAACGTGTAAAAGAAGGAACAACTCCAGATATTATTGAAGGACTAGCTCCAAAATTAAATATACCTGAAAATGATTGGTATCCAGTGCAATGGTATATCACTACTCCTGAAAAACAAAAAGAAATGGCAAAAGCAAAACTAGATCTTCAAGCCATTAAAAATGGAGATTATACTACTCTAAAAGGAACATGGGTCAATCGTTTAGGATACACTCTTATATTCGATGAAAATGGACTGGTTAGTGATACTGAAGCCGTAGAATTTTCACGATTAAAAGAGGAAAATGGTTTTTTACGAGTTGGAGTCCAACCAAAAATACCTGCTCCAGGAGGATATGTTTTAGCAATTATTCCAGCAGGAATAACTCTATCCTATTCTACCTCAGACCCATCTCAAACCGATCGAGATCGCTTATGGGCAGGGCAGTCGATTGCAGATAATCCCGCAGACTTCTATTATAAAATTGATGACTAACTAAATAAGCATCATAAAATCCCGTCAGACTCAAAAACTGACGGGATTTATTTCTACTAAAAAATGCCCCTTTGAAGAGGGACATTAAGATTTAAAACTTATTAATCATTAGAATAATTCTTTATAGAAAGCAATTGTTTCTTCTAATGTTGGCATGAATGGGTTACCAGGTGCACAAGCATCGATTAACGCATTCTTAGATAGATATTCGAAATCAAAGTCTTTTTCTTCAATTCCTAATTCAGTTAATTTCTTAGGAATACCTACAGTTTCAGATAATGTTTCAATTTCTTTAATAGCATAAGCTGCACATTCTTCATCTGTTTTACCAGCTGGATCTAATCCTAAAGCTTTAGCTACATCACGGAATGCTGCAGGAACACGTTTAGCATTTTCACGTTCAATAACTGGTAATAACATTGCACAACATACACCGTGTGGTAATTTGTAAACAGCACCTAATTGGTGAGCCATTGAGTGAACATAACCTAAACCTGCGTTATTAAATGACATACCTCCTAAGAAGATAGCATTTACCATTCCTTCACGAGCTTCGATATCATGGCCGTCTTTTACAGCACGTGGTAAGTATTCTTTAATTAATTCAATTGCACCAATTGATAATTTTTTAGTTACTCCATAAGCACCTGGTGTTACTAATGCTTCAACAGCGTGAGTTAAAGCATCCATACCTGTTGCTGCAGTTAATGGAGCTGGTTTAGAAACCATTAATTCTGGGTCATTAACTGAGATTAATGCTAAACTATTTTTATCAACCATTACCATTTTAACTTTACGTTCTTCGTCAGTAATAACATAGTTAATTGTAATTTCTGCTGAAGTACCTGCTGTAGTATTGATAGCTACTACTGGTAAACCTTTTTTAGCTGATTTGTGTAATCCTTCATAATCTTGAGGTTGTCCACCATTAGTTGCGATAACTGAAATACAGCTTGCAGCATCTTGTGGAGATCCACCACCTAAACTAATAATGAAGTCACAGTTGTTTTCTTTTAATGCGCTAACACCATCTGTTACGTTTTTACAAGTTGGGTTAGGTTCAACATCTGAGAATATAACATAATCAATTCCTGCTTCATCTAAAGGTTTTGTAACTTTAGGAAGAATTTCACTTGATTCGATAAATTTATCCGTTACTAATAAAGCTTTATTATAACCTAGATCTTTTACATAAGAACCAATTTCGTTTACTACTCCTCTTCCGATTAAGTTAATTGCTGGTACATAAAATGTTGACATAATGTTTCTCCCCTTAAATTTGTTTCATTAATTTTTTGTGTTTTTTAGTGCTTATAAAACACCTTTTTTAAGAATGATATTGCCATATAAGGCACTTTCTCCCGTTTGAATCACTAGATAAGCTTTTTCAGCTTGATCATAAAATTCAAAACGTTCAAATTCTTTAATCGCTGCACCTGGATGACTTTCTTCTAATATTTTTTTATATTCGTCCCAAATCACTGGAACTGTTGTATCTCCCGGTACAACTTGCATTAGTCCTGCTTGGTATGAACTATATGTGTCTAATGGTAGCAGTTGTAGAATTGCTTCTAGTGCTACTGGAACTCCGTGTCCATCCATACGAACGACACGTTGCCCAATGCGGTGAGCTGGAAAATTCGCATCTGCGATTACCAGCTCATCACCATGACCCATTTCCATTAAATATGCCACTAAATCAGGACTCAAAATTTTAGGAATTTGTTTTAACATGATGAAATTCCTTTCTTAATTTGTTTGAATTTTTGTTGAATATTGGCAAACTGTTCAACTGGTTGTGGTTCATATCGAGTCACAACTTCAGAAGCTTTAATAAGATTTTCAGCTTCTTGGCGTGAATGAATTACTTCTAGTGTCAATAATTGGGAAAGGATATTTCCTAATGCACTTGCTTCCACAGGACCTGTAATAACAAGACGATTTGTAAAGTTAGCAGTAATTTGACACAATAGTTTATTTTGGATTCCTCCGCCTACCATTTGTACAGTTGTCATTTCTTGTTTTGTTAAGTCTTCTAACTGCTCAATTGTTTCTAAATAAGTTAATGCTAAACTTTCAATCACTACTCGAACGATATGTCCTTTTGATTGTGGAACAGATTGACCAGTCACTTTACAAAACTCTTTAATTTTGCTTTCCATATCTCCTGGAGAAGCAAATACTGGATCATTTGGATAAATCCATGTTTGATTATCCGTTACTTTTTCAGCTAATTGCACCATTTCAGCAAAGCTTACTTCTTCACCTTGACTTCTCCAGTCACGTTGCAATTCTTGGATAATCCACATTCCAGTTGTATTTTGAAGTAATCTGTATTTACCATCGAAGCATCCTTCATTTGTTAAACCTGATTCAAATGCTTCATCCGTAATCACTGGCTTATCTGATTCAATACCTACTAATGACCAAGTACCACATGAAATAAATACAGTACCTTTTTCATTTTCATAAGGAATTGCTAATACAGCGGCTGCTGTATCATGTCCAGCGCCTGCAATCACTTTAAATGGTTCAACTTTTAATTCTTGAACAATTCTTGGTGATAAATCTCTTAATACAGATCCATTTTTAACTGGTTTTGAGAACCATTTGGTTGGAATTTCTAGCTTTTCAAAAATTTCTTCTGAAAAATCTTGTGTAAATACATCTAACAAACCACTCGTACTTGCGATTGTATATTCGTTTGCAAGAACACCCGCTAATAAGTAATTAATTAAATCTGGGATAAACAAAACTCTTTGTACGACTTCTTTTAGCTGTGGTTTTTCTTGTAAGTCTGAATATATTTGTAAAATTGTATTATACGTTGCAGGTTGAACCCCTGTTTTCTTAAATAATTCATTTTTAGAAATTAATTGATAGAACGATTCTTCATAACGTCCCATTCGATTATCTCTGTAACAATGTGGTTGATAAAGTAAATCTCCATTGTGATCTAAGTATGCATAGTCCACTCCCCATGTATCAACAGAAATGGAACGAATCGGAATAGAATCATTTGAAGCTTTTTTAATTCCTTGTTTGATTTCACCAAATAAGTGTAACAAATTCCAATACAATCCATCGTTAAGATTCACCGGCTCATTTTTGAACCGATGAACCTCTGATAACTGGAGGGAGCTACCATTATAAATGGCTTGCATGACACGACCTGAACTTGCACCTAAATCAATAGCTAACACTTTCATTAAGTCCATGCTAATTCCTCCATAAATTTAAATTTTATTCATATAATAATGCTTTAATTTCTTCTTTGTCGATGTTTGAAGCATCATACCATTTAGAACCTGTATCTACGTCTTTAACTGTTTCACCTTTTGCTGAAGCAATTGCTAATTTAACAGCTTGGTAACCAATTTGAACTGGGTCTTGAGTAACAGAACCTACAAAGACACCTTTACGGATAGCATCTTGTTGTAATGCACCTGAGTCAAAACCAACAGCTAAGATTTTATCTTTACCTAATTTAGATTCTTTGAAACCACCGTTTGCGTTGATGATTGCTTTAGCAGCAAATTCATTTGAACCATAAACTGCGATAGTATCTTCTTTTTCTAATACTGTTGAAGCTTCTGTTTTACCAGCAGCATCGTCTACTTGTGCAGGAACACGAACTTCAATGACAACTTTAGCATCTGCTTCTGAAACATTGTTTTTGAATTTGTCATGTCCAACTACAGCTGTTTTAATACCTTTTTTCTCTAATAATTCAACCATTTTATCAATGAAACCACTTGTTCTTTGAGTGATTGATAGAGAGTTCACTTCTTGAGAAACTACCCCAATACGAGCTTTTTTATCTCCAACTTTGCTTTCTAATAATTTGAATAAGTTTTCTGCAGCGTTTCCTCCGGCAGCGTGGTTGTCAGTTGAAGCTGTTGCTTTAATAGCTCCTTCTGGTGCACCAGGTACCCCTGAGTCAAACCCGATAATTGGAATATTTTTGCTTTGAGCTTGTTTAATTGCATCTAATTCTGCTTCAGTATCTAAAGCTGCTAATGCAATTGCTTTTGGATTTTTATTAATTGCGTTGTTTAATTGTTCTAATTGTTCAGCAATAGCTGTTTCATTTTGAGGTCCTACGAATGTAATTTTAGCACCTAATTCATCTGCTGCTTTTGAAGCACCTTTGTTAACTGCCTTCCAAAAGTCATGTTGGAAACCTTTCGCAATTACTTCAACTTTAAAATCTCCACCTTTAGAGCCTCCGCTACCTCCATCACTTGATTTTGATGAACAGCCTGCTAAGATCGCAGATGCACAAGCAAAAGTGGCAATTGCAAATTTCAATGATTTTTTCATAAGATTTCTCTCCTTTTATTTATCCTTTATAGGATTTATACTAAAATTTTGAAACACTCAATACTTTTTAACGCTTATTTTTTCTTGTTTTGACGGATTAAGATATCAGAGTAAACCGCTACAATTACTACAAATCCTGTGATGAATAATTGATAATGTGGTTGTAAGTCGATATATGGTAAACCAATCTTCAATACTGACATGATGAATACCCCAATAATTGTACCAATTACTGAACCAACACCACCGGCTAATGAAGTACCACCGACTACTACCCCTGCGATTGCATCAAGTTCCATACCGTTACCAGTACCAGGAAGAATTGTTGAATATGTTGCTGCATATGCGATACCAGCTAAACCTGCTAATAATCCACTAATAACATAAGCTGTACCTTCCCATTTGATAACATTTACCCCAGAAAGTCTTGTTGCTTCTTTGTTAGAACCAATTGCGAAAATGTAACGACCAACTTTTGTTTTATTTAATACAACTGCTGCTAAAAGTGCTACCACAATCAATACAACTAAACCTGTTGGAAGATTATCTTGCGTTCTGAATAAATCTTTATACCAACCTTCACCAGTTCCACGTAATGGGAAAGTAATACTTTGTACATTAGATACGATTGAACTTAAACCACGTGAAATCATCATTGTACCAAGTGTTGCAATGAATGGTGGTAAACCAAATTTCGCAATTAATACTCCGTTGAATAATCCGAATACACCTCCAATCACTAAAATTGCTAAAAGTGCTAACCATAATGGCCAACCCATTTTTGTATGGAGCACACCACCAGTAATAGCAGCACACATCATTACAGTACCGATAGATAAGTCAATCCCACCAGTAATAATAACGAATGTTACCCCAATAGCTAAGAACCCAATATAATAAGATGCATCTAAGATGCTCACTGCTGTATCAAATGAACGGAATGATTCACTTGAGATTGCAAAAAATCCGAAAATAACAATCAATGCGATTATTGCGATTAATTTTTGTAGCCCAACTGTTTTTACTAGTTTAGTCCAGATGGAGTTTCTCTCTTCCATATTTATACCCCTCTTCAATTATCGATCTGTAGCTAATGCTAAGATACGTTCTTGTGTTGCTTGACTAATGTCAAGTTCTCCTGTTTTACGTCCTTCACACATAACAACAATACGGTCACTCATACGTAGTATTTCTGTTAATTCTGAAGAAATCATAATGATTGATTTTCCTTGAGCAACTAGCTCGTTCATCAATGTATAAATCTCACTTTTCGCACCAACGTCAATTCCTCGAGTTGGTTCATCAAAGATTAAGATATCACTGTCTTGTTCTAGCCATTTTGCAATAACAACTTTTTGTTGGTTACCACCTGACAAGTTTCGAACTAATTGTTTTGAGGATGGTGTTTTTGTTCTTAATGATTTAACAAATTTATCACTTGCTGTAACAATTTCTGCATCATTGATTAAACCACCATGTACATACTTATCTAAGTTTGTCATTACTGTATTGTTTGCAATTGTCATATCAACAACACATCCATAACGTTTACGGTCTTCTGATAAGTATCCAATACCTTCACGAATAGCATCTTGAGGATTTTTAATATCAACTTCTTTGCCATTAATCTTAATGGTACCGCTATCTTTTTTATCCGCACCGAATAATAAACGCGCTACTTCTGTACGACCTGCACCCATTAAACCAGAGAAGCCTAAGATTTCGCCTTTTCTTAATACAAAGCTTACATCTTTTACAGAACTTCCTGCATTTAAATGTTCAACTTCTAAGACTACTGGTGCATCTTCTGGTACTGCTGATGCTGCTTTTGGATCTTCGTAAATTGTACGTCCAACCATCATAGCAATAATTTCGTCTTTAGTTGTATCTTTTGTATTTACCGTACCAACATATTCACCGTCACGCATAACCGTTACTCGGTCAGTGATACGAGCAATTTCGTCCATACGGTGAGAAATATAAGTAATTCCTACACCTTTTTTACGTAAATCATCAATAATCACGAATAATTCATTAATTTCTGACTCTGTTAAAGCTGCAGTTGGTTCATCGAATACGATTACTTTCGCATCCATCGATAACGCTTTTGCAATTTCAACCATTTGTTGTTTCCCAACTGTTAAATGACCCACTTTTTCTTGTGGATTAATATCCAGTTTTAACAAGTTGAATAATTCTTTTGCCTTTTTATTTGCAGCATTATCATCAATAAAGAATCCTTGGCTAATTTCTTCACGACCAATGAAAATATTTTGTGCTACTGTTAAATCATTCATCATATTTAACTCTTGGTGAACAATAACAATACCATCATCCATCGCTTCTTTTGGTTTTGAATATTCCACTTGTTTTCCGTTATAGTGAATCGATCCTTCGTTTGGTTTATGAATCCCTGTTAGTACTTTCATTAATGTGGATTTTCCTGCACCGTTTTCACCCATTAGGGCATGTACTTCTCCAGCTCTTAAATCAAAATCTACACCTTTTAAAGCTTTAACGGGTCCGAAGCTTTTAACGATTCCCTTCATTTCAAGAATAACTGGATTACTCATGCGTTTCACCTACCTGTTCCAGTTTTATAACACGCTCTTGGAGCGCTTTCATTTGTGTTTGTTGTTCAACGACGATGCCTACCATTTCCAAAAGTAGATGACTATTCATAAAATGATCTTGAGCATGCACTGCTAATAATGTTGGAGAACTTGCTTCTCCTCTAATCTCTAATTGAATCATTTCTGTTTGAACATTATGTGCTTCCACGCCTTTAGTCTTTGCTTCATCGAGTAATTCTCTTGCAGATGATAAATCACCTGCAAGAGCACTCTTCATTGATTGCATCGCTAAAGATGTTACTTTACTACTTTTTACTATGAGTTGCATCAATCGTTGTGTATCTGCTTTTTTAGTATCACTCATAAGCTTATCCTAATAAATCAATACCTTGTCTAAGAACTTCTTCTCCGCGCATATTTTCAAAATCTTCATCTGAAATAACTGCAACTGGAATATCAAGATTAGCTTTAGCTTTTTCTTCAAGATATGCTAATTGTGGTGATAATAGTAAAACATCTACATTTTTTAAATTATCAACTCCTGTAATTCCTACAGAGTAGAATGAATAATCTAATTTATCACGATAAATTACTTCATGAATTCTTTCTACTAACATACTTGTTGTTAATCCGCCAACGCAGGCTAAAATAATTGTTTTTGCCATTTTAGTCACCTCTTTTATTTATGAATTGGACCTAATAATTGACAAGCACGGTAATCAGCTGATTCTAAATCTTCTGTTCCGAATAATGACCAATTTTTCGGTCTGAAAATATCTTCTTCATCTACATTGTGCATATTTACTGGAATACGTAACATAGAAGCTAATGTAATTAAATCTGCTCCGATATGTCCGTAAGAAATTGCACCGTGGTTAGCACCCCAGTTGTTCATTACATCGTATACAGATTTGAATGCGCCTTTTCCTGTTAAACGAGGAGCAAACCATGTTGTTGGCCAACCTGGATCTGTACGATTGTCTAATGTATGGTGAACTTCTTCTGGTAATTCTAATGTGTAACCTTCAGCAATTTGTAATACTGGTCCTACACCTTTTAATAAGTTTAAGCGAACCATTGTTACAGGCATATTTCCTTTTGTTAAGAAGCGAGTTGAGTAACCACCACCACGGAAGTATTCTCTGTTTGCTGCTGGGAAATCAGTATTTTCAAGCATTGCATCTACTTCATCTTGTGATAATTCCCAGAATGGTTTCATAACAGCTTCTCCATCACGAGTAGCTTGACCAGTTCCGTCTAAAGTACAAGAACCTGAGTTAATTAAGTGTAAGAATCCATTTTCAGCATGGCCTTCTAATTTATGTCCTGTTACACGTTCAACTGCATCTGGACTCCAGTAAGTACGAACGTCTGCGAAGATTTGAGGTGTATTTGTTAATAAGTAGTTGAATAACATTGATACACCATTTAATGCATCATTTTCTGTAGCGAAAATGTAAGGACGACGGATACCATTCCAGTCAAATTGTGTATTTAAGAATGTTTCCATAAAGTCCCCATTAGGGAAGTGGTCTGTCCATTGACGTTGACCTTGGAATCCACCAACTAAAGCATAGTGACCAACAGCTTCTTCCTCGAAACCTAGTTCAGCTAAGCGAGGGTTACCAACCATTAAGTCACGACCAATCATGAACATCTTGATAACAAATTCCCATTGTTTATCTTTTTCTTCACGACTTAATACTAAATCTTCACGGTTACGGTCAAAACCTTCTTTAACATTTTCTTTTACCCAAGCTAGAGCACGTTCAAATTCTTCATGGTCATAAATACCACGGTCGATACGACGAGTGAATTCTGTCATATCCACTGATTCATTACGCATTCCTAAATATTCTTGGAAGAAATCAGGGTCTACGATTGAACCACCAATCCCCATTGAAACACTACCCATTGATAAGTAAGCTGTGTCTCTCATTAATCCAGTTGCTAATGCTGCTCGAGCATAACGTAAAAGTTTTTCTTTTACATCTTCTGGAATTTCTGTTGTAGATGCTTCTTGAACATCTTTACCATAAATACCAAATGCTGGAATTCCTTTTTGAGCATGAGATGCAAGAACAGCTGCTAAATATACAGCTCCTGGTCTTTCAGTTCCATTGAATCCCCAAATAGCATGTGGAATATCTGGTGACATATCCATTGTTTCGCTACCATAACACCAGCATGGAGTTACTGTGATTGTTGCACAAACGTTTGATTTTTTGAACAATTCATGTGAAGCTGCAGCTTCTGGTACACGTCCAATTGTTGATGGTGAAATTACACATTCAACAGGTTGTCCGTCTGGATATTTCAATGTTGACTCAAGCAAAGCTGCTACACTTTTGGCCATATTCATTGTTTGTACTTCTAAAGATTCGCGAACCCCTTGACGACGGCCATCAATCGTAGGACGAATCCCGATACGTGGATGTTGTATCATTTTTTCCTTCCTCCTTGTTTATACCTTTTATCAGTACGATTCCTGTAAAATTTAGAATACATTACTGAATTTTAATAACTTCCTACCATTTAAAACATTTGTTTTAAGTATTTCACCCTCCTTAATTTTATTGATACCTGTTGGCGTTACGATGATGGAATAATCATCAAATCGAATCGAGATATTTTAAACTGTTATACAACTCTTTTTAGTCTTCTTTCTAACAATTCATATCATAAATTCGGTTTTAAACTACTTGTTCATCAAATGTCATAATAGTATCCTCTTTTTCTTGATTTCATCATACCAATATTAGAAAGCGTATACAATATATGAAAGCGCTATTGAAATTTCGCCAAAATTTGTGCTATAATTTATTCATAATTGTTCATAATTGTTCAAGGTGTATTATATCAGGAGGGTTTATTATGGTTTCATACGAAAGAATGGCCAAGATTTTAGATATTTTATCGAAAAAAAAGATGATATCTACGATACAATTGGAATCTCTTATGTACTGTTCAACTTCAACCTTAAGAAGGGATTTAATCCAGTTAGAAAAAGATGGAAAGATTATACGAACTCATGGGGAAGTTAGACTAGTTACAACCAATAATGTGGAATATACTTATGATAGTCGAAAACAAGAAGAAACTTCAGGTAAAAAACATATCGCCGAAACAGCTTCAACTTTTTTAACAGACAATCAATCTATTTTTATTGATAGTTCTTCAACAGCTGCTATGCTCGTTCCGTATTTTGCAAACTTACAAAATTTACGTGTTATTACAAATGGGCTTGAAATAGCTCGGCAATTAAATAATTATGATAATATTACTTTATTTTTCTGTGGAGGGCATATTGATTATGGAACAAATTCGGCATTGGGAGATTTTGCTATCCATTTTATCAATAATTTCCATGCGGATATTTGCTTTATGAGTTGTAGAGGACTTGATCGTTTTGGTGCTTATGAAGCAAACTATAATCAAGCTTTATTAAAGCAGCAAATGATTGCGAATGCAGACGTTACAATATTATTAGCAGATTCTTCAAAGTTTAATACGAGTCATTATTTTAAATTATCTAATTACAATGTAATTGACTATATTATTACAAATGAAGCACCTGTTGATTCATTTCAAGACACTGTTACTAAGGAATGTGAAATTCTTTGGTAATATTTCATAAATAGTTATAAATTTTAGACCTTTTTTGTATTTGGTTTTCTATCCATGCAAAAAAGGATTTTTTAGATACAAAAAGACTTCCCATAGTAGCACTAAGCATGAGACACCAAAGGTGTTTACTGCCGTCTCCTGCTACTATAACAGGGAAGTCTATTCGTCTTTCGTTCACATTTTTACAGCTCTCTACGTCCTTCAATTGCTTTGAATAAAGTCATTTCATCTGCATATTCAATATCACTACCAACTGCAAGACCATGAGCTAAACGCGTCACTTTAATACCAGCTGGTTTAATTAAACGAGATAAATACATCGCAGTTGCTTCCCCTTCTGCAGTTGCATTAGTGGCAATAATCACTTCTTCTACAGTAGGATCTTGAAGACGCTGAATAAGAGAAGCCACATTAATATCATCAGGTCCTGTCCCTTCCATTGGAGAAAGAACACCATGAAGAACATGGTACAAACCTTTATATTCCTTCATTCTCTCTAAACTCATCACATCTCGACTGTCTTCAACAACTAGTATTTTTGTTCTATCTCTAGAAGCATCTTGGCAAATCTCACAAGGATCTTCTTGCGTAATATTTCCACAAACAGAACACATCGTTAAATCTCGTTTACAACTTATGAGTGCATTGGCAAAATTCATCACTTCTTCTTCCGGCATTTCCATACTGAAAAAAGCCAGACGAGCTGCTGTTTTTGCCCCGATTCCAGGTAGTTTCATATAACTATCCATTAATCGAGCAATTGGTTCTGGATATTGCATCCTCTCACCTCAAGTCATTAAAATCCAGGGATATTTAATCCTCTAGTAAATTGTCCCATTGTTTGTTCATTCGCTTTTTCAGCTTGCTCTAAAGCACGATTTGTTGCCATCAATACTAAGTCTTGTAATAATTCAACATCATCTCCATCAACCGCTTCTGGTTTAATGGATACAGAAAGTACTTGACGTTTTCCATTCACTGTCACTTGTACCAAGTCACTTTGAGAGCTCCCTACATATTCTGTTTGGTTTAACTCCTCTTGAGCTTGTGCCATTTGTTTTTGTAATTTTTGCATTTGTTTCATCATGCCTTGCATATTTCCCATTCCACGCATGTTGATTCCTCCTTAATTGTTTTCTGTTTCTTCTGAAATATGAACAATTTCTTCTCCAAACAAATCAATCGTATTTTGAACTAATTGTTCTACTTCATTTTTTTCTTCTTCATCAGTCGGTTGCTCTTCCATTTCTGTTGCATGAGTCACACCTTCTGCTTCTTGCTTTTCTTTCTTATCTCGTAAATAATCTTGTCGAATTTGTGCCCATTGTTCTCCTGTCACACTGACAAAATTTCCTGGATACTGCGCTAATGTTTGACAATGACGAGCAATATCTTCATGAAGTTCTACACTTTCCTGCGCCCTTTGGCATAAAATTTCATAATCGAATTTTAACACAAATCCATTTGGACTAGCTGCTACAGGTTCACTTGCTTTCAACAACGCTCTTTGAGTGGTCGATAGCATTTGTAATAAATCGCCCCACAATTCTCGAATAAAAATTAAATCTTTACGAGTTGCAGCATCAAGTACTTTATAAACTTCACCAATATTTGGCTTATATGTACTTGCTTTCGCTTGTGGAGTTGATGTCGCTTTTTTAGGAGCTACTACTCCTTGTCCTTGTAATAATTGAGACATTTGTTGCTGTAAACTTTGCAACTGTTGTTCCAATTGTGAGACATATTCCTGATTAGTTGGTGCTGCTTGCTGAGCTATTGCTACTACTGGTTGTGCCATTTTAATCGTAAAGACTTCTAAACTAATGGTTGGTTTTGTTGTAAATCGCATTTCTTGTTGCGTTTGATTTAAAGCATCCATAAAGCGATATAAAAAGGCTTCTTCAACCTCTTTTGCAAACTCCACAAAAGCTTCACTTCTACCAATCATATCTCCTGTTTGTTTTGCCACTAATAAATCTCTAGAAAATTCTAGCCATTCTTCAATTAATCGAGACGCTTCTTTTCCTAGCAATAATAAGTCTTGCAATTGTAATAAAGCAGCTTGCGCTTGTTGTTGAGTCAATAGGCGAACAAATTCAATCATTAAATCGTCCGTTAAACTTCCAGAAACTTGAATAGCTTGCTCAAAACTCACTTTGTCGTCACTAAATGAAATGACTTGATCTAATAAACTTAATGCATCACGCATTCCACCATTGGCACAACGAGCAATGACACTTAGCGCTTCTTCTTCATATGCAATCTCTTCTTGTTCTAAAATATAACGAAGTCTTTGAATAATTTCATCATTTGTTATTCTTCTAAAATCAAATCGCTGTGTTCGTGAAATTATCGTTGCTGGAATTTTATGCGGTTCAGTCGTTGCTAGTATAAAGATGACATTTTTTGGAGGTTCTTCCAATGTTTTTAATAAAGCATTGAATGCTCCTGTTGATAACATATGCACTTCATCGATAATATAAACTTTATACGTTGCTTGCGTTGGCGCATAACGAGCTTTATCTCGAATATCACGAATTTCTTCTACTCCATTATTACTCGCAGCATCGATTTCAATAACGTCCCCAATCGTTCCTTCTGTAATGCCTTTACATAATAAACAGTCATTACAAGGTTCTCCATCTTGAGGATTCAAACAGTTAATTGCTTTAGCAAAAATTTTCGCAGCACTTGTCTTCCCAGTTCCTCTTGGACCTGTAAATAAATACGCATGACTTGTTTTATGATGGATAATCGCATTTTTCAATGTTTTCGTAACTGCAGTTTGCCCCACCATATCTTCAAATTTTTGCGGTCGCCATTTTCGGTATAACGCTTGATAAGCCATCGGTCTTCTCCTTTTGACTTTATACTAAGAAAACACAACGCTACAATTGTAGGTTATGTTTTCTATCCTTTACTATTTTACATTTTTTTATGAGATTTGACTACCGGAATGTTCCAAAAACAGACATTGGTGCTTTAGAGTTTGCAATAAAACTTGTCACCTCTGGAGTCGTAAAAATGTTCAAGCGATGTTTTGCACGAGTACAAGTTGTATAGAACATAAATCGTTCTTTCATCGTTGCATAGCGATCTTTTGTTGCTTGCCAAACAAATACTTGGTCAAATTCTAACCCTTTAGCAACTTCAATCGTTGTCACTACTAATCGACTACCTAATGATTCACTTGTATCTTCTAATAATTCAGCATCATACTCGACTAACTCTTTTTGTAAAGCTTTTGCTTCGTCCATTGTACGGCAGAAAATAGCATTGGTATGATAACATTCAGGTGTATCTTCGATTAATTTCTTCAATCGTTCAATTGAAGGTTCTTCATCAACAAATACCCCTACTTCTTCACCTGTACGTGGGAAGACATTTTTATCTAATTCCCAACCTAAAATACCATTGGCAAAACGAGTAATTTGCGCAGTACAACGGTAACTAATTTCTAATGAACGATGTTCTAATACACGTTCTTTGAAAAAGGCTGCTACTAATTCTGGATGACGTTCTTCTAAAGAGAAAATCGTTGTAGCTGTTGAGAATGATTGGAATGTATCTCCAACTACTGTAAATTTCGCACGGAAATAATAATTGGATAATGCTGCCATGAATAATAATGATACATCTTGAACTTCATCAATAAATAAGTGAGTATATCCTTGATAATCACGGATTGGAGCAATCATTGTAGCGACATACAGTAACACTCTTACTCCTTCTGCTGTTACTTGAAGACGTCCTTCCCCTGTATCTTTTAAAGGTAATTGAGCATTATCTACTTTTCCTAATTCTTCTCTACGCTGTTTTGCCAGTGGCATCCACTCTTGTAGATGTTTAGCAAAATTGACAAAAGCAAACATTTCTACTTGTTGTTCAGTATCCTGTGATTGTTTTTCAAATACTCGTTGTCCTAGCATTTGATAATATTCTGTTTCACTATTAAATTCTTCATTTTTCATCAATACTTCAATTTGCATCGATGACATTTCTTCGTATACACGTTTAGCAACTTCAGAAACATAGAAACGATTCAAACGACGTTTTAAGTTCTTTTCTAAGACTTCCTGAATTTGTACCAATTGTTGATATAATGTTAATTTAGGATTTACTTGTTCAATAATTTTTTGATAATCTTTTTCACCAAAAATTCTAAATCCTTTAATTGAAATCGGACGGAAATGTAAATTCGCTACCGATAAAGCTGGCAATTGTTCAGTAATAAGAGCTGCCCACTCACTATCTGTTAAATACGCTCTTCTCATTTTAGTTGGTACTAACATGCTTGTTTTATTTAAGAAAAATTTCTTAAATAATTCTACTGTATGTTGTGCTAATGTTTGTTGATATAATTCACTACCAGTTAAATTAGGAATAACGTGTGAAATATATTTGGCAAATAATTGGTTTCTTGATAACAACAACATATCATTATGATTTTGATCTTTTGATTGATACATCAAATACGCAATTCTTTGTAATAAAATTGTTGTTTTACCACTACCTGCGCAACCATTAACAATTAACCAATCCTTTTGTTTATGACGGATAATTTCATTTTGTTCCTTTTGAATCGTAGCTGTAATTCCTTCTAAATGTCCATCACGATTTGTAGGAGCACTTAATGTTTCCATTAATAATGATTCTTCATTTTCTACATCATAGACCGATTGAATTTTCCCTTTTTTAATCACAATATCACGTTTTAAAAAAGCTTGTCCATGTTGTATTCCTGAAGGTGTTTGATACGTTAAATCTCCTAAAGTTCCTTCATAAAATAAACTCGCAATCGGTGCTCGCCAATCATAAACTTGCACTTGTTTTTCTTCATCAAAAAATGTAGATGAACCAATATACATTTTTTCCATTTCTGGTTCACCTTCAAATTGCACATCAATTCTTCCAAAATAAGGAGATTCTTTTTGTTCTTCTAATTGATGAATTGAAAAATCAATGAAATCTTGACGTTGTTGATCTAAATGTTCATCTTTTAATCTTTGTTTTTCAGATTGTATTTTTGCATCAAATTTCGATTGAACTTCTACTAAGTGCTTTTCTTCCTCTTTGAATCCTTTGTTTTTCACTAGAGAGCTCCTCCATCTATTCCAAAATACTTACTTATAAAAACAGGCTGGAACACTAGCCCCAGCCTGTAATTTCTTCTATGTACATACAGCACATAACGAACGATACTTATAGCTGCTTCCTTCCGGACCTGACTCGATTCATATGTTCGCTATTGCCATATGGCCTAACGGCAGATATTATTATACTCTATTCTCTATTTTTTTGCAACATTTTTTTCGAAATCATTTACGAGGTGTATCAAATACAAGTGATAATGTCCCAAATCAAAGAAGTAACATCACATTACATTTATAATTAATTAGATATCAAGGATGACGGCTAAAACTAATCCAACGTCGACAAAAAAGCCCCTAGGGAACTGACATTCCTTAGAGACCTTGCTATGCTAACGCACTACATTTTCGTAAAATATTATATCACTTAAAATTTAAGCTGTCTAACTCTTGAAAAATTAGCAGTTTTATCTTATTAAATACAAGTAAAAATGATTAAAATAACATTATTATAATAACGTTATTTTTTACACATTCCACTATTATTTTTATTTCGTTTATGGTACACTCTCGGCGTAGAAAGTTTTAAAGCGGTGGCAATCTCTATAAAGGTAGGTGATGCTTATGAGCATCTTCATAAAATCTATCGAAAGGAGGTTGTATTTTGTCAGTCTATGAAGCTTTGACATTAGTGTGTTCTTTTGCATCTTTACTTATTGCATTAGTTTCACTCATTGTCAAATTAATAGATATGAAAACAAAAAAATAACACCGCTCATGACTTTGGTAGAGTGAGCGGTGTTATGCACCAAAATTCTGCCACCGTCTTTTTAACGGGCTACATTAGAGTCGAGTTACCGCTCGGCTCTTTTTACATCTTCATTATACCAAAAACAAAACGAATTGCAAACGTCGCAAACTCATATTTCCTCTCAGTTTAAACACAAGTTAAACTTCATTTCTATAACCATTCACGATATTTCTTAATATACACTTTTTTAACAATCGTTACTAATAACATATAGCTTACTGTAATTAATATTAAAGCTAAGAAATACATCCCATTTAAAGTAGCTAGTTTTAAGGAAGCTGCTAATGGTGTATATGGTAAAACTGTCACGATAAATAACGCAAATAGTGATGTCACTAATAATGAAAAAGCTGGTTTTGATTGAATAAATGGTAATTTAGGAGAACGAAGCATATAAATAACCATTGTTTGTGACCACATGGATTGAATAAACCAACCTGTTTGGAAGACCATTAAAAAGTATGCTGGATTTGTTGACTCCGCATAGCTACTTCCTGTAATCATTGGTGCAATTCCAAAGAACATCACTGCAAAAGTAATAATATCAAAAATAGAACTGGTTGGTCCTAACCATGACATAAATCTTGTAATTGATTTAGCAGTCCATGCACGTGGTTCTTTTAAGAAATCTTCATCCACATGATCAAATGGTAATGCTACACAACTTAAATCATAAATCAAATTCAAAACAATTAAATGTACAGGAGCCATTGGTAAAAATGGTAAAAATACACTCGCAAATAATAATGAAAAAATATTTCCAAAATTAGATGAAACGGTCATTTTGATATATTTCGTCATATTCGCATATACTTTACGACCTTCAATTAATCCTTTTTCTAACACTAATAAGTCTTTATCTAAAAGAATGACATCCGCTACTTCTTTAGCAATATCCACTGCTGTATCTACAGAAATACCTACATCTGCTACTTTTAGAGACGGTGCGTCATTAATTCCATCTCCCATATATCCCACTTTATGACCATTTACTTTTAATAATCGAATAATACGAGCTTTTTGTTCAGGAGATAGTTTTGCAAAAATGGTTGTTTTTTCAGCTTCAATCGCTAAAGTTGCATCATCCATTTCTTCAATATCTGTCCCTAATAAAATATGATCCACAGGTAATCCTACTCGTTCGCACACAGTTTGTGTTACTTTTTCATTATCTCCTGTTAAAATTTTTGTCATCACACCATGTTCTTTTAACGCTTGAATCGCTGGTGCTGCAGAAGGTTTTGGTGGATCTAAAAATGCTAAATATCCCATTAAAATCATATTGGATTCATCTTCAACTGCAAATCGATGAGAAGCATTTGGATAAAATTTTTGACTAACTCCTAATACACGAAGTCCTTGTTCATTCAATTGAGAAACCGCTTCTAAAATATTTTGGCGAATCTCTTCTGTAATTGGATGAATTTCTTTCCCATCTTGTACATGAGCAGAAATACTTAACATTTCTTCAAGAGCACCTTTTGTAACTAATAATGCTCCCTCATGGCTTTCTTCTTTTACAATCACACTCATACGACGACGTTCAAAATCAAATGGTAATTCATCAATTTTTTTGTAACGAGTTGAAAGCTCCCGTAAATCTTCGTGCTCAATTGATTCTTTTTCTGTACGTGTAATAATGGCACGGTCTAATAAGTTTTTAAGTCCTGTTTGGAAATAACTATTTAAATAACCAATTTTTAGTACTCCTAAATCAAGATTCGCATGAATATCTAATGGATATTCCAAAATAATTTCATCTTGTGTTAATGTTCCTGTTTTATCCGTACAAAGAATATCAATGGCACCTAAATCTTGAATCGCATTTAATTTTTTAATGACTACTTTTTCTTTTGCCATAATAACTGCACCTTTAGCAAGGCTTGCTGTAATAATCATAGGTAACATCTCTGGTGTTAAACCAACCGCAACACTGAGTGCAAATACTCCTGCTTCTAACCAGTCACTATCGGTTAAACCATTAATCACAAACACAACTGGTACAAGTACTAACATTAAACGAATTAATAACCAAGAAATTGTATTCATTTCTTTTTCAAAACTTGTTGGTTCATCAAAATTATTTAACGTCTTTTCAATACGACCAATCATCGTATCATTTCCTGTTACTAAAATAACTGCTAGCGCACTTCCACTCACGACATTCGAACCCATAAATACAAAGCGTTCACTTTCTAATACAGGCTTTTGAGTTTCTTCTTCTGAAGGAGTCCACATTGTTTTTTTCTCAACAGACTCACTTTCACCTGTTAAGCTTGATTGCTGGATAAAAAAGTCCCTTGTTTCAAGCAACAAAGCATCAGCTGGTAACATATCTCCTGCACTTAATTTAATCACATCTCCAACCACTAATTCTTCAATAGGGATTTCTTGCTGAACTCCATCACGAATCACCGTAGCCGTATTTACAATTAAACTCGATAAATTACTTGCTGCTTTATCACTTTTTAGTTCTTGTACAAAACGAATGCCTCCTGAAATGAGGACTAAAACAACAATAATAATCGATGTTGTTGGATCTTCTTCACCAGGTTTTGCTAAAATCACATTTGTCATCAACGAAATAACGGCAATAACTAATAAAATAACCGTAAATGGATTAATAATCGATTCATAAATTTTCTTCCATAGTGGTACTTCTGTTGCTTTTGTTAATTTATTTTCTCCATATGTTTCACGAAGCATTTCCACTTGGTCTTCTTGAACTCCAGTAATAGAAGTTTCTAATGCATCTAGTACTTCTACTACAGATTTTGTCATTGCAAAATCAAATCTTTCTTTTGCTGTTTTCATTTCACTTCACCTCTTTTGTTAAGTCAGATGAAGCTATGGTGATTATCATGCAATCGCCTTTGTTCATCTGCTAAATTCTGCTTACTATCCGGTTCCGGCATTTCTAATCACCCCTTTTAAAAAATTTCTGGCAAATGAAAAAACATCTTGTTCCGTGCTTAGACGTGACAAGATGCCTTAAAATACAAAGTTCTTATTTTCCCGTCCAAGCTTTAACATCATGGAGCAATGAAATGACATTAGTTTCTGCCTTCACGACAGGAACTGCTAACCAACGAATAGTGTCTCCACTACTTTGCGGTAGCCATCCGTATCTCCATGGTAGTCTCACCTACCGATTTACGTGTTCAGTATACATACTTTATTTACCTGCTGTCAAATAAAAAGAAAAGAGCTTAAATACAAGTGAAACGGTCTCCTTAAAATAGAAATTTCATTCGACTTATTCCAAATTCCTAACCTTCATACCCAATTTCAAAAAATGCTAACTCTAAAGCTACCGCACGATTCCAACGTTCTTGAAGTGCTGAAATAGTTCCTTTATTCTTACAAACTCGATTCAACTCATCCACAAGGAATTGAACCCATTCTTCAAAAAATTCTCCTCTATGAAGATGAATCCACTCCAGATGAACATATTTCTCTGGAAGAGCTAATTCCTTAGAACCCCAATCTAAATATAAACCTTCTGCAATGACTAACATCACTAAAAGCTGAGCATAATCGGATGAATCTACTGCTGAATACATTAGCTTTTGAAACTCTTTTGTCACAGGATGTAACGTTACACCTAAATATTCTTTTTCTGTCACTCCTAATTCTTTAAATGCTTTTTGAAAATAACCATCTTCATCTGCTTCTAAAAAGCCTAATTGTTTTGAAAATCGTAATTTTGCTTCAAGCGTATCAGCATGAGCGACACAAGCTCCCAACATCGATAAAAAAGCATCAAAGAAATGATAGTCTTGAATCAGATATTTTATTAAGACTTGATCATCCATTGTTCCTTCAAAAAGTTCCTGTACAAAACGATGATTGACTGCCGCATTCCAATCTTGCTGACTGTTTTTAAGTAATTCTCCCACAGCATCTCCTGTTTTAAAAGCATATGTTTCCATATATGACTACACCTTTCCTATTCCATATTTTGTCTAGAGAACAAAAAAATCCTCTTTCATTTGCTAAATGATGAGGCAAACAAAAGAGGATATTAGATGATTATTCAAATATAAGTCTTTTCCCTTAATCTATCCTTTGGATTAGACATAATTAGCGAATCATTTCCCTTCGACAGTACGAACTGCATCAGGTTCAATGGGTATCATCTCAGCCATAAAGGCACCCCAAATGTTCTCTCATTTCATTCGAAACCAGTATAACAATACAGGGATTTAATGTAAAGTTTTTGATTTTTGAATTTGTAAAACCTTTATAATACTTCTTCATATTTCTACTCCCACTTTAAATTCTCCAAATAAAAAGTTGTTATTTGTTCAAATCGTACAATGAGCTAAAATGTACAATTTTGCTCATTACATTTATAATAATGAATAAGTAAATGATTTTAGGAGAACATTATGAAAGAAAAAAGACCTGATTTTAAAGATATCCATTCATTTGAAGATTTTAACCTCTACTATTGGTACCGAGAAGAACTATCACAAATTTGCAAATCCCTAGAACTAGAGTATAGAGGTACGAAGCAAGAATTGAATGAGATCATTCATCAATATTTTTTAGGAAATAAAGTAGAGAAAAGTGTAAGGAAAAAAGACAAAAAACAAGTCGAAGTTATTACTTTGAATACTCCATTACTTCATTGTGGTTTTTCTTTCAACCAAAAATTTCGTGATTATTTTTCTGCTGTAACAGGTATTAGCCCGTTTAAATTTAGTGCTAATATGGCAACAGCATGGCGAAAAGTAAAAAAAGATAAAGATATAACATTCACGATTCAAGATATGATTAAAATATATTATGGTGAATCAGATTATGCAAAATATGATAGCTCAGCTTGTCAATGGAATCAGTTTCTAAAAGATTTTTGCTCAGATGAATGTAGTAAATTTTATTCAAATAAGTTAAAAGTTGCATCTATTCTTTGGAAAGAAGTTAAAAATTCGACAAATGAAAAAATTTATTCTAGAGAACTTTTAAAAAAATATGAACATAAAGTAAAGGAATATCGTAAGGAAACAGATTCCAACTGATTAAGTTAGATACTTCATTAGAAGAGAGAGGTAACAAAAAACGATGAATACCTCAAAGTCATTCACCGTTTTCCAATCTCTTTTGTTCTTTTCGTCTTTTATTGCGTTCTCTTAATCCTTTAAAGAAGTCTTTTAAAATTTGTTGACACTCTTCTTCTAATACGCCATGTTCTACTTCTACTTGATGATTAAATCGTTCATCTTGTAATAAATTCATAAATGTTCCTGCTGTTCCAGCCTTTGGATCAAAAGCTCCAAACGTTACTTTTTTCAAACGTGACAAAATCATAGCTCCACTACACATGGGACATGGTTCTAAAGTTACAAATAATTCGCAATCTTCTAATCTCCAACTCCCTAGAACTTGATTCGCTTGTCGAATCGCTTTAATTTCCGCATGTAACGTTGCATCTTGTTCTTTTTCTCGTAAATTATGTCCACGTCCAATTATTTCTCCATTTAGAACTACAACTGCTCCAATAGGAACTTCTTCTTTATCATACGCTTTTTGCGCTTCCTTTAAAGCTTCCCTCATGAACATTTCTTTTTCCATTTGTTCGATGATTTTCACCTCATTTATCCAAAATCTTCAACGCTTCTTCTCGTTTTATCACTAATTCTTTTACAAGATGATAGATAACTGCACAAAATGGGGTGAAGAATACTAACCCTAGAATTCCAAATAAATTTCCACCAATCAATGCCGCTGCTAATGTTAACACAGTTGGTAATCCAATCGAATTTCCTACCACACGAGGATAAATAAAATTCCCCTCGATTAATTGTAATCCATAGAAGACACCAATCGAAATTAACGCTTGAATTGGGCTTACTGTAAAAATGAAAATAGCTCCTAACATACAAGCTGAAAACGGACCAATATATGGAATAAACGATAAGACACCAGCCAATACACCTGTTATTGCTGCATAAGGTAATTGAAATACACTGTAAGTAATAAACACTAATGAACCAATAATCATCGCTTCGATTAATTGTCCCATTAAAAATTTATCATATGTTTCTAACGTGATTTCCCCAATATATCGAATAAATTTAAACCTTTTTTCAGAAATAAATACTCTTAACAATCGAGTGATTAAATATTGTAATTGCTCTTTACTTCCTAAAATATTTAACATTAAAAATACTGCCATTAAAATCGTAAATACATTAGAGAATATTCCTGTAATATTGGAAGTAAAACCACCTAAGAACGATACAACACTAGAAACAATATTACTTTGATTAATAAATCCTGTAATTCGTTCTACATCAGCTGCTTGTAACCATCCTGAATTTTGTATCCAATTCACACAAAAATCCATTAAGTAATTAAAACTTTCTCCTAATTGAACAACTGTTCTTGCTAATGTTGGAACAATAATCCAGGAAATTGCTACCACAATCACAATAAAAATGAATAGTACTCCTAAAATAGCAATACTCCGTCTTAAAGAAGAAGGAACTTTAATCTTCTTTAATTGTTTTTCCATATGTTTCATTGGGACATTAAAGATGAATGCCATTAATAATCCTAAAACAATAGGAGACATCATTCGTAAAAAAGCATTCACTCCTGTATATAAATGGCTAATATTTAATACGAAAAATAAACACGTCGCCGCAACTGCAATTAATATTAATTGTTGTTTAAAATTTTTCTCCATTACTTGTCTCCATTTTCCTGTAATTTCTCTTGAATTTCTTTCATAAGACCTTCACATCCTAAACAAACATCTTGATACGTTTGTTCAAAATCTCCTGTATACCATGGATCTGCAATATCTCGATTGCTTCCTGCAAAGCTTAATAAAGAAGTAATTTTGGCAGCGGTCTTTCCTTGCATCATTCGTTTAATATTCATCATATTTTCCGAATCCATTCCAATAATATAATCTGCATCGGCATCTACTGAAGATAATTGTCTAGAATACATCCCCTCAGTAGAGATTCCTACTTTGGCTAATTGTTTTCTAGTACCAGAGTGAACAGGATTGCCTTGTTCCCAAGAACTTGTTGCTGCAGAATCAATCATGACTTGTTGTTCCAAACCTTTATCTTTCACCATTTGTCTAAAAACTGCTTCTGCCATCGGTGAACGGCAAATATTTCCTAAACATACAAATACAACTTTCATCTGCAACTCTCCTTTTCTCTTTCTGCCAGTATATCATATTTTATAAAAATCGTCCTTTTCAATTCTATAACAAAAGCACACGAAAGACTGTTTTGTTGTCTTTCTTGTGCTAGATATTTATATCATTATTCTACTGTTACGGATTTTGCTAAGTTTCTTGGTTTATCAACATCTAATCCTTTACCAAGAGATGTGTAATAAGCAATTAATTGTGTTACAACAACACTTAAAATTGGTGCTAATTCCATTTGTACTTTTGGTAAAACGATATCGTCGCCTTCACGTTCGCTTCCTTCCATGGCAATCACCATTGCTTTAGCTCCACGTGCTTTCACTTCTTCGATATTTCCTCTTGTATGGCTTGCAACTACAGGTTCACTTAATAAAGCAATAACTGGTGTTCCTTCTTCGATCAAGGCAATTGTACCATGTTTTAATTCTCCAGCAGCGAAACTTTCCGTTTGTACATATGAAATTTCTTTTAATTTCAATGCTGCTTCCATTGCTACATAATAATCTAAGTGACGACCAATATAAAAGGCATTCGCTGTATCTAATAAGTTTTGATCCACTAATTCTTTTACAACAGATTTTTCGTCTAATACACCTTCGATTGCAGAAGCAATAACGGCTAATTCATGACTCATATCAAATGTTTGAGGACGTCCTTTTGTGCGACGTAATACTTCTGCTAATACAGCCATTACTGTAATTTGTGCTGTATAAGCTTTTGTTGAAGCTACTGCAATTTCTGGTCCTGCATGAAGTAATAATGTATAAGTTGCTTCACGAGATAAAGTCGAACCTTTAACATTTGTAATCGTTAATGAAGGGTAACCTTTTTCATTCACTTTTACTAATGCTTGACGGCTATCTGCTGTTTCTCCACTTTGTGTTAAGAAAATAAAGAATGGTTTTTCAGATAAAATTGGTTGATGATATGCAAATTCACTTGCTAAAAATACTTCAACAGGAATTCCTGCTAATTGTTCTAATAAATATTTTCCAATCCATCCAGCATGGTAACTTGTCCCACAAGCTACAACGTAAACACGATCACTTTGTCCAATTTCTTCTAATAATTCACTAGGAACTTCTAATTCACCAGCTTCATTTGTATATTCTTTAATAATACGACGTAATACGGCAGGTTGTTCATCCATTTCTTTTAACATGTAATGAGGATAAGCACCTTTTTCAATATCATCTGCATCTAATTCTGCTTTAAATGGTGCACGTTCCACTGCTTTTCCATCAATTGTTTCAATTTCCACTTTATCTTTTGTAATCGTAATTAACTCTTCATCTTTAATTTCTAAATAAGTATCCGTTTGAGAAATAGTTGCCATAGCATCTGAACAAATAACATTGAATCCATTTCCTACTCCAACTAATAATGGGCTTTTATGTTTTGCAGCATATAACACTCCTGGAGCTTGTTCATCTAATAAACCGAATGCAAATGATCCACGAATTTCTTTTAACGCACGACGAAAAGCTTCTTTACCAGATAAACCTTCTTTTTCTGCAAAATATTCTACTAAGTTCACTGCTACTTCTGTATCTGTTTGAGATTGGAAGTTTACATGTGATAAATAAGTTTCTTTTAATTCAGAAAAATTTTCAATGACTCCATTATGAACTAATGTAAAACGCCCATTTTGAGAACGATGTGGGTGAGCATTATTTTCTGTTGCTGGTCCATGAGTTGCCCAACGAGTATGCCCAATTCCTGCAAAAGCTGGAACTGATTCATCCACTGCATCACGTAAGTTCGCAATACGTCCTACTTTTTTTACTAATTGTGTTGTACCATCAGCATCTGCGATAAATAATCCTGCTGAATCATATCCACGATATTCTAATTTTTCTAATCCATCTAAAATAACCGTTTGAATACGATTATCTCCAATACATCCTACAATTCCACACATATATATAGTCTCCTTTACTGAAGGAATTTCCTTCACACAAATTTTTCAATGTTTCTGGTGCATGCAAAAATTTTGTATCCCCACAGAGATTTTTGTATATTGCTGTAGACTGCACTGCCTTGAGTCACCCGCCGAATTCTTCGATAAACTCAATCCTCGTCACTTATCCTCTATCGTGATAAGCCTGGCGCTATCCTATGTTGCTACCTTTCTTAGCGATTTATTTTCAGAAACATGACTAATCATACACGATTTTGTACTTATTTGTCAAAACTCTCGAATTTTATATTTAATTTTATATATTTTTGCGCAAAAAAGCCATAAGTCACTCATTAGTAACTTATGGCCTTGATTACTTACGAAAATCATTAGCTAATTGATAATTTCCCTTCAACCACCGATTGTTTCTTTCATATTCTTATATAACCTTTATATACAAGTATGAGGAAATTTTACTGCTAGAACTCCGCAAGAATATTGTAATTCTCCTCTAACCATTGTTCGTCATTGACATGTCTCTTACTTGCAAAAAAACCAATCGATAGTTCATAAGGAACATCATAATTTTTATATTTCACTCGTAAATAATATTCTACAATTCCTCTATAACTCTTCTTAAACTTACGAATACCACGAATCTTATTCAAAGATTCCACATAAAATTCATCCGCATGAATAATAATATACCCTTTATAAACTAATAGAGCAAAATCCTTTGAAACATACTCGGCATTTTCCACTAAAAGATTCATATGTCCTTGAACTTCTGGGAACAGTTCGAATAATTCTTTATAATTCTTATAATTATGATAAATAATTTTTCCAGATGCTACTAAAAGTCCTAATCCCACAATAAGAATAATTAAGCCTTTTCCTATTTCAAACCATAAATCAATCTCATCAAATTCATCAAAATAGATGTCTGTTCTTAGGAATGATACCTGATAGATATCACCTAAAATTGTATCATTTTTCGCTTCTCTTTCTTTTTTCTTCGCTAAATTACTTTGTTGAAAAACAGTTTCAAAATCCTGCTGCATTTCCGGAGAAATTTTTACAATTTTTCTTCCTCTTCTTCCTTTTGTAAATTCAGGAATGACTCTTATTTTTAATAAAAATAATTTATTGTCAAACGGTCTTGCTTTTGACAGTTTACTAGCTTCCTCTGCAATCTCGTCTAATTTAGCATTTCCTGATTTTAACATATGATAACCTAATTCATCTTCAATAATATAAAAGACTTTTTGTTCATTTGGTAATTCTACTTTTTCGATATCATAAATTCGAACCACTTGAACCTTTTCTAATTCCTTTTCACTAAAAGGCTGATTAATATACATTTCTTCAATTGGTTCAGTATAACTAACAACATTGTTTAGCAAAAAAAATGATATGAATATTGTGAAAAAACTAATGAGCAAATACAATCTTGCCCCTTTTGTGACCCTTTTTTTAACTTTCATTTCTATCTCCCTTTTATGGTAAAACTTCATCTCATTTAGCAACAGTTTACTCTAAACTCTACAAAAATACTACTTTTTTCGAACAAAAAAAGACGAGATTTCTCTCGCCTTTCGAATTTCTTCGCTGATTTAGATTAAGCTTTACCAGTTGAACCGAAGATATCCATAGTTTCTTTTGTTACTTTAACGATTGCATCAAAACCAGGTTTGATAACTTTACGTGGGTCATAAACTTCAGCATCTGCATTTAATTTAGCACGTACTGCTGCAGTCCATTGTTGTTGTAATTCAGTGTTAACATTGATTTTAGCATGTCCACGTTCAATTGCTTTTTTGATTTGATATTCTGGAATACCTGATCCTCCGTGTAATACTAATGGAGCACCAGTAGCTTCAGAAATAGCTAACATTTCGTCAAATCCTAATACAGGTTCACCTGCATAAGTTCCGTGAACTGAACCTAAAGCAGCTGCTAAAGCATCAATTCCTGCTTCTTTAACCATACGTTCACATTCGTGTAAGTCTGCATATTGAATTCCTCCAGTAACGCCATCTTCAGTACCACCTACAGTACCTACTTCAGCTTCCACAGAAGCACCTTTTGGATGTGCATATGCAACAACTTCTTTAGTTAATTCAATGTTTTCATCAATTGGATAATGAGAGTGGTCAAACATTACTGAGCTGAAACCAGCATCAATATATTTTTTACAAACATCAACTGATGAACCATGATCTAAGTGTAATGCAACTGGAACTGTGATATCCATAGTTTCTAATAATGCATTTACCATAGCTGCAACTACTAATGGGCCACCCATGTATTTACCAGCACCTTCAGATACTCCTAAGATGATTGGTGATTTTGCTTCTTGAGCAGCAGTTAGAACAGCTTGTGTCCATTCTAAGTTATTGATGTTGAATTGACCTACGGCATATTTACCTTCTTTAGCTTTGTTCAACATTTCTGTCATACTTACTAAACGACTCATTTAAAATTTCCTCCTTATACTAGTAACCTAGTATTTATTTGTACGTAGCTATTATACCCTAATTTCTCTTTATTGGCTAGCTATTTACGCTTAGTTATGAAATTATTTCATATAATATTTGTTTTCATTACACTTTCATTTTTCCATAATCGATTCAATTTTTCCTGTTAAATTCTGCTAGTAGTTTCCTTAGAATTGCTTTATAATAAGGATAATTCATATATTGGGAGGTATTCTATGAATCAACGTAAAAACAGTGCACATCATAAACGTGCATTAAAAGAAGCTCGAATGGCAAAACTATTATTTTCATTTATCGCTTTAGCATCTATTGCTATCGTTATATTTATTTTAAATATTCCATCCATTATTCAAAATGAGAATCAATCACTCACTAAAAATAGCTCCTCTAACGAAACTAGTGAAATAGAATCATCCAATCATCACACGATTCAAACCGCTCGTATTACAGCTAGCGGAGATATGCTCTATCACGACATTGTTTATGGTAGTGCTTTTGATGGCCAAACTTATGATTTCAAAAATGATTATGAACAAATTACGCCATTAGTTTCTTCTGCTGATTTAGCATTAGGTGACTTTGAAGGAACAATTAATCCAGATCGTCCTTTAGCCGGCTATCCAATCTTTAATGCACCTGAAGAAGTCATTCAAAGTATTAAAGACGCCGGATATGATGTTTTAGACTTAGCACATAACCATATTTTAGACACAGGAATTAGTGGTTTAAAATATACTGCTACCGCATTTCGTAAAGCAGGTTTAGATATTTTTGGAGTGAGAGTAGATCCAAACGAAGGAATTTTAGTCAAAGAAGTCAATGGAATTAAAGTAGCAATTTTAGGATTCTCATATGGGTTCAACGGAATTGAAGCTAGCATTTCCCAAGAAGATTACAACAATCATTTATATGATTTAAATATGGATAAAGTAAAAGAACAAATTGAAAAAGCTGAAGAAATCGCTGATTTTACAATTGTAATGCCGCAAATGGGAGTTGAATATAAATTATCTCCAACAGATGCTCAAGTAGACACTTATCATAAAATGATTGAATGGGGAGCAGATGTTATCTTTGGAGGTCACCCTCACGTTGCTGAACCAACTGAAACCATTGAAAAAGATGGGCAAAAGAAATTTATTATTTATTCAATGGGAAATTTATTATCCAATCAACGTGTTGAAACATTAGACAATATTTGGACGGAACGTGGGGTCATTATGGATATCACAATCCAAAAAGAAGGAAACGAAACTACCTTAACAAGTGTTCAAGCACATCCAACTTGGGTATCACGTACGCCAATCAATCGTACATTCCAAGGCTACCCTGCATATGATTACCAAGTATTTTTAGCTGAAGATTATATTTCAGGTGGAAAATATGCGAATCAGGTAGATGAAACAATCCGTCAACGAATTGAAAAAGCTTACTATGAAATGCTAGAACTATTAAATATAAAATTCTAAACAAAAGTTCCACACAACTATTCACGTCGTGTGGAACTTATTATTTCTATTAAAAAGCGCTATAGACAAACTCTTCGATATTTGAAAAATCTGCATGAATTAAGTATAACCCTAACATGACAAATAAAACATAGAAAGCCATTGTCCATAAGAATAATTGATGTTTCTCGCTAATTTTTTTGATAGAATTTAAGCATTTCTTCAGCAACTTCAGGCCATCCTTTCCATCCAGGATGAACCGTATCATACATATAATAGGGTTCATATTCCTTTGAAGTTAAATCCATGATTTTATATCCAAATGATTCTGTTATTTCTGTTATTTTTTTAGCATAAATTGCACGTTGTTCTGGACCAATTCCAATATAATCATACCATTTACCATTAATTGGGAAATTGACAACTTCGACTTCTAATCCCATCTCTTTTGCCATTTGTAAGACTAAGGCATAATCATCATATTCTGTAGAAATATCATATTTATATTTAGCTGCAGAATTTTTTAATTTTTCAAGTCTATTTTGGATTTCAGATGCATAATATCTCTTTTCAATACCAAAATCATTACCTTCAGTTCGTACCTTCGCATCATTTAAATATTTATTTTGAAGCTCTTTCCAATCATAATTAGGAGTAACCGGTCCACTTGAAGGAATTGGCGTTACATCACCTGTAAAGTAGAAACTTATTTTATTATTTAAAGCAAACTTTTCTACATCCATTTTAATGAGCCAATCATCTAACATTGTTCCTTCATGATCTACTAAACGACGTTTATAGCGTTCAAAAGTTTCATGAACATTTTTATTATCTTTTGATAACTCTAACACTCTTTTCATAAACTTTTCCTTCGTTTCTTTTGAAATTTTAGGATTGATTAAAGTGTAATAGACATGTTCATTTGAAACACGACTTAAAAAGGCTTTTGGATTCATCCCAAATTGATCAAACCAAATAAACGACTCACTAAGAATAAATTTTTTCTTTGGAAAATCATTCCCTAAAGATCCTAGCATGGAAGCTTGAATGATATTTTGGAAATTCCCACCACCAATTGCCATAATATGAAAATCATCATAATTAAACAATTGCTTAATATGAAAAGGATGTTCACTCACTCTTCCTAATTCTGAAGATCCTAATACTACTAATGTTTTATCATCAATATTATCTTTTAGAATATCTCTACCTTTATATTTTGTAAATTCAAAATTATAACGAATACTATTATCACTCACATGATAATAATTCGCTAATTTTTGATTAATAACTTGAAGGTATAATGCAAGTGTTAATAGCGCAAGTACAAAGGCTATTCCAAATGCTTGAATTTTTTTCATTATTGATTCACCCTTGTTTTAATATAGTGAATAATTTTATTAGGCGTATCAATTTCCTCATAAGTTACTTCTGTAGGAGCAACTTCGATTCCAAACTCTTCCATTCGAACTAATAATTCAACAAAAGCTAATGAATCCATCAACCCTTCTTCTTTTAAATTAATATCTCGTTCTTCATAAATCACATCATCTTCGCAAATTTCTTCAATAATTGACAATACCTTTTCTTCTAACATACTAATCTCTCCTTATTATTTCGATAATAATTTTATAATAAATTCATATGGCTTTTCAGAGAAAATTAACAAGCCTATCATAATTAAATGCATGGTTACAAACCAACTGACAACTTTATAAGCTGTTTTCTGTTTATATTTTTTATAAAATTTAGATTTTTTCTGATACCATTCAAATGCTGCCATTAAAATTCCATGGTAAAATCCATATGCGATGTAACTCCATGAAAGTCCATGCCAGAATCCCATAAAGACCATATTAATCATATACGCAAACATTGCGGTTGATAAACGAGTTTTAAACCATTTATATCTCATTGACTTCATTACAATTCTTGAGAAAATAAAATCTCTCAACCAAGTTGATAATGAAATATGCCAACGATTCCAGAAATCTTTAATATCCACACTTAAAAATGGTTTATTAAAGTTCATTGGAGTTTGAATTCCCATAATATTACTTACACCAACAGCCATTAAACTATATCCTGCAAAATCAAAAAATAAATAAAACGTATATACATACATATAGGAAACGGTTGTAAACAAAAATCCTTTATTTGGTAAATGGTTTAATGCTAAATATAACAATCCCGATAATACCATTTTATAAACAAGCCCTAAAACTAGTCGGAATAATCCAGTTCCTAATAATTCTATATATTCTTTCCTTGGAATAATTTGATGAATATCTGCTACAAATCTTTTACTTCTATCAATTGCTCCCGCACTAAAAGTTGGGAAGAATAATAAAAACTGAAGATAATCAAAAATATTAATTGGCTCCTTAATGACTCCGTCATAAGTTTCAAAAATAATTTGAAGAACTTTGAACGTCATATAAGAAATTCCTAAAAATCCAAAAATTGAAACTTTCCAAATAACGACTGTTTTTGCTGCAATTAGTAATAAACTTGCAAAAAATAAAACTGGATATTTTGTCGATTTTTTATCTCTAAAATGAAAGCCTAATCGAACTAATAGATAGGTTTCTACAATAAAGACAATTAAATTGATAAAATGGTTTGGTTGGGTTTTAAAAACTCCAATAGCTATTCCTACAGAAATCACTAAAGTAATCCAATAAACTGATTTTTCAAATAGGCGTAATAGAATAATTGGAATAAGTCCTAAAAACAGTACTCCAAAAAAATTTAAGCCTTCAAAATACTCCATTCTATAACTCCTTTAATTTTTTCTTATCAATTTTACCATTATTATTTAATGGCATTTCATCTAAAAAGACGATTTTTTTAGGAATCATATATTCTGGAACATATTGTGCCAAATCTTGTTTAATCAACTTTCCAGTTGCAAATCGACTTTCAATAGTGTCTGTATACACAACATAAGAAATGATAGATTTAATTTTTCCATCTTCTGCATAGGATGGAACAGTTGCTGCTTGGCGAACTTTTGGATTTTTTAATAAATTATTATCAATATCTTCCAATTCAATACGATGTCCATGTAATTTAATTTGGAAATCAATTCGTCCTTCACAGAATAATAACTCTCCTTCAAAATGACCTAAATCTCCCGTTCTATAACTACGATCTCCTGTTTGTGGAATGACAAAACTCTTTTCTGTCATTTCTGGATTTTGATAATATCCATTAGCTACTGTATCCCCTTGGATAATAATTTCCCCTCTATCTCCACCTTCAATCGTTACCGTTGTCCCTGGTTTAATCACTCCAACAGGTAGGTTATCCGGATATTGTTCTAAAATCTCTCTCGTAATTGATACCCATGTAATCATGACCGTTGATTCTGTTGGGCCATATGTATTCACTACTTCTGCATTTGGAAAACGATCTAATAATTTTTGAGCAGTAGTAGCAAATAATTTTTCACCACAAAATACAAACTGATCTATCTGTGGTAATAATTCTTGATTAAAGCTAGGATCTACTAAACACATTTCTGCAAAAGATGGAGTAGAAATCCAAACAGTAGCATTTGATTCTTGTAACGTTTTAAATAACACTTTAAAATCTTGTAAATGCTGACGATCAATTTGAATTAAAGGTGCATTCATATAAAGAGCAGGCCATAAAGACATCACTGATAAATCAAATGAAAATGGTGGGTGCCCTAAAAAGACTTGGCGTCCCTTATTAGTATAATACCCTGTATACCATTTTAAAAATTGATTTAAATTATAATACGTAATAGAAACACCCTTTGGTTTCCCTGTACTTCCGGATGTAAAAATAATATAAAAGATATCTTCATCTTTCACATAATAACTCGCATCAATACTTTCAGTTGTAGTGCGAAGAATTTCTTTTGTAGCTGAAACATCTAGTAATGGAGTTTCTAAGTCAATCTCTTCACTTGTTAATACAACTGGTGATTGTACTGTTGCAATAATATCTTTTACTCTATCAATTGGGGTGTTAATATCCACTGGACAAAATGCACGTCCTGATTTAACACATGCTAAAAAATAGACAATCATCATTGGATGTTTATGCCCATATACAACAATCGGTTGACGATTTTCTTGTAATCTTTCTTGTAAATAATACGCTAATTTATCTGAATATTCCCAAAATTGAGCTGGAGATAATTCTTCTTCTAAAAATAAATCATGACGATAGATTTTTTCAGTAGTCCCTTTTAAACTCATTAAACGATCTAATAACTTTTCAAACACCTTATTCATTTCCCTTCTCTATCTAATCGCCTGACAGTAATGTCTACACTGCCACATAATGAAAGTATACCATATTATAGTTTTTCTGGAAATCGTATTCCTAAAAATAGCAAATTTTTATAAGAAATCTTACCGAAATTCTTCACAGTTTAGATTTTTTCTTCAAACTCCCCTCTTTTTACCAATAATAAAAAAGGCTGGAACAACATTCCAACCTTCAATCCTTTATAACACTAATAAACCTGCTCCGATAATACCATTATCTCCTTTAATGGTAGAAGTAAACAAACGCTCAAGCACATGTTTTTGTTCCGCATGTAGACGAGTCTCCAAAATTTCTTTTACTAACTCAATATAGTCTGGATTATAATTGGATACACTTCCTCCAAATACAATAACATGTGGGTCTAATAAGCAAACCATGGCATGTAAACTACTTGCAATTCCAGATGCAGCCTGACGAATAATATCTGTTGCAATGTTATCTCCTTGACGCCATCTTTCGAATACATCTTTAGTTGTCACTGAATCATCTTTGTATAATTCTTGAGCTTTCTTTTGAATCCCTACTCCTGAACAAGCTTCTTCTAAACTCATCCATTGACCAAAGAAATGAACTGGAATAAATCCAATTTCACCTGAGAATCCTGCACCTCGAAGAATTTCATTATTAACAATATTGGTTGCTGCAATTCCTGTTGATAAAGTGACATACGCAAACATTTCTTTTTCTGTTAAATTTTGAAGACGATATTCTGCATAGGCAGCTACTTTTACATCATTATCAATTTTTACTGGAATATTTCCATAAACTTCTTGTAATCTTTTAACAATTGGGAAATTTGGCCATGGAATATTGTTTTGGAAAACTGCTACTCCATTCTCTACATCTACTTTCCCTGGCAAACCAATTCCAATACCTTCCATCTCTTGAATTGAAAATGGATGTTCATTTAACTCTTCATTTATTAATCGAACAACTTGTTCAAATAATGTTTCAGCACTTTCGACTTCACTAGGTGATTGTCGACGAGTCACAATTTCTCCCTTTTCATTAATAATAGCAACAGCTACTTTTGTGCCCCCAATATCAACACCAATCGATTGTTTCATTAAAAACCTCTCCTTTATTTAATCGTTTTCATCGTTATTGTAGCCTGGTTTGAAGTTTTTTGCAATGTAAATTTTTAAATAAAAGAAAAGACCTTCTATAATAGGAATATTATAAAACAGTCCTTATATAGAAAGTCAAAATTTAATCATTTTTTTGAGATTTAATTTCTGTGATTAAGTCATTTAAATCATCTTCACTAAATTGATATTTTTCACCACAGAAATGACAAACAATTTCTGCTCCATGATCTTCATCAATTAAATGTTGTAAATCCTCTACACCAATCGATAATAATCCTGCACTAAATCTTTCTCTAGTACAAGGACAATGAAATTCTACAGGTAATTCTTCCAACACTTTAATATTTTCTTTACCTAATAAACGGTTTAATAAATCAATTGGCTCTTCTTGTTGGTCAATCAATTTTGAAACAAGAGGCATTTCACTAATACGTCGTTCAATTTCTACAATCGTTTCTTCACTAGCTCCAGGAAGTAATTGAATCATAAATCCACCTGCAGCACGAACGGATTCATCTGGATTTACTAAAACAGAAACACCAACCGCCCCATTAATTTGCTCTGAAACAGCTAAATAATATGTAAAATCCATTCCGAGTTCACCATCAACAATTGGAATTTGTCCAGAAAAAGGTTCCTTCATTTGTAGATCTTTAATAACTGTAATGGTACCATTTGTCCCTACAACGCCACGAACATCTAGTTTTCCTTTTTCATTTAAAGGTAAGCTTACATGTGGATTTGAAATATAACCTCTCATTTGACCGATACCATTTGCTTCTGCCATAATTTTCCCACCAGGTCCATCACCATTGACTTGAACCGTAATTTTTTCTTTTCCTTTAAGACTAGTTGCTAATAATTGTGCTCCAATCATTGTACGGCCTAATGCTGCTGTAGCTGCGCTCCAAGTATCATGTCTTTTTTGTGCTTGAGATACCGCTTCAGTTGCTACAATTGCAACTGCTTTGACTTCATCGTTAAAAGCTAATACCTTTAATAAATGATCTTTCATTCTTCATTCCTTCTTTCCTTCATAAAAGAAAAGTGGGAAAGAAAAGCGTTAACTTTCCCTTCTCACTTTCTTGTTATTATTCTAAATCATCTTTTGAATCAGATTCTTCTTCATCATCTTGTTTTGCAGCTTCACGTTTTGCTAAAGCTTTTTTAGACTCTTCAAAACTTGCTGCTTCTACTTCACTTGGATACTCTTCTTCAACATCTTCTGTTGGCATTTCTCCAGTTTCAAATAATGCTTTAATGGTACGTTCATCAAGAGTTTCTAATTCTAGTAATTTTTCAGCAATTAGAGTTAATTGCTCTTTATGTTCTTCTAAAATTTGTAATGCTTGTGCATAAGCATCTTTCATAATAGAGCGAACTGCATTATCGATTTCAAAAGCCACTTGATCAGAATAAGCTTTCGTTTGTCCGTAATCACGTCCAATAAAGACTTGATGATTTCCTTCATATTGAACAGTTCCTAATTCATCATACATTCCATATTCTGTAATCATACTACGAACAATTCCTGTTGCTTGCTCGAAATCATTACTTGCTCCTGTCGTTTTCTCATTAAAGATAAACTCCTCAGCAGCACGTCCACCAAGTAATCCAACTACTTGTTCGAACAATTCCTTTTTAGTCATTAAGAAGCGATCTTCTTTTGGAAGCATTATCGCATATCCGCCTGCACGTCCACGAGGAACAATCGTCACTTTATGAACGACACGTGCATCACTTAATACCATTCCGACGATTGTATGACCAGCTTCGTGGAACGCAACCATTTTACGTTCTTTTTCACTAATTGCTCGATCTTTTTTCGCTGGACCCGCAATGACACGGTCATGTGCTTCATCCACATCTAACTTGTCAATCGCGGTTTTATCTCTTCTTGCAGCTACTAATGCAGCTTCATTTAATAAGTTTTCCAATTCAGCACCAGAGAAACCTGGAGTTTGTTGAGCAATTACTTTTAAGTCCACTTCTTTTGCTAATTTTTTATTTCTAGCATGAACTTTTAGAATTGCTTCACGCCCTTTAACATCTGGACGACCTACTAAAATTTGGCGGTCAAAACGTCCTGGACGTAATAAAGCTGGATCTAATACATCCGAACGGTTTGTTGCAGCAATCACGATAACGCCTTCTGTTCCTTCAAAACCATCCATTTCAACTAATAATTGGTTCAGAGTTTGTTCACGTTCATCGTGACCTCCACCCATACCTGTACCACGTTGACGACCAACAGCATCAATTTCATCAATAAAAATAATAGCTGGAGCATTTTTCTTCGCATTTTCAAATAAATCACGAACACGGCTCGCCCCTACCCCAACGAACATCTCCACAAATTCAGAACCTGAAATTGAGAAGAACGGAACATTTGCTTCACCAGCAACAGCTTTCGCTAATAAAGTTTTACCTGTCCCTGGAGGGCCTTCTAATAAGACACCTGCTGGAATACGAGCTCCTAGAGCTGTAAATTTACGGGGATCTTTTAAAAATTCTACTACTTCTACTAATTCTTGTTTTTCTTCTTCAGCCCCTGCTACATCTGAAAAACGAACCTTCACTTTTTGTTTTTGATCAGTAGCTTTTGAACGACCAAAGTTCATGACACCACGTGGTCCACCTTGTCCCATTTGGCTAGAAAATACGTTATACATTAAAAATCCAAAAATCGCAATTGGAATTACTAATTGTAAAAATAATGATAACCAAATTCCAGACTGACTTTCAGGAAGTGTCGTAATTTGAGTTCCTGCTTGTTGTGCAGCATTATTAATTTCTATTACAGTTCCATCGTTTGGTAAAACAATTGTTTTAAAACTTGATGTTTTAGAAGATCTCTTATCAAATAACGCCAACCCTTTAGAAGTTGTATTTGAATTTTCTTTTGCTTCTTTATATTCCCCAGTTATTGTATAAACGGAGTTTGCATATTGCATTTTTATTTCTTTAATGTCACCTTTTTTCAACTCTTGAACGAATTGTGTATAACTAATTTCTGTTGTTTGCCCATTGGATCCTTGATTAAACCAAGAAACTAATCCAATAATTGCCACAAAAATCATAATATACATTAGTCCATTACGAAATGTTTGACGATTATTATTTGTATTCATTTTGCCTCCTGCATTTTAATAATTATACTGACTATAGTATATCAGATTTGACTATTTTTGACGAATAACTTAACCAAATCTTATTATTCATACATTTCTGGTTTTAAAACTCCAATATACGGCAAGTTTCTTAACCCTTGTTTATAATCTAATCCATAACCAACTACAAATTTATTAGGCACTTCTACCCCAACATAATCTGCTTCAATCGCCATAACACGACGTTCAGGTTTATCTAATAATGTAACAATTTTTACACTTGCAGCTTGACGGTGTTTTAATAACTCCACAATATAAGCTAATGTACGACCTGTATCAATAATATCTTCTACAATTAAAATATGGCGATCTTTCACACTTTGATCTAAGTCTTTTAAAATTCGAACTTGACCACTTGATTCAAATGCATCTCCATAACTAGATACATCCATAAAATCTACTTCTAAATCACAATCCATTGCACGAACAAGGTCTGTCATAAAGAAAATAGCTCCCTTTAAAATACAAATCACTAATGGATTTTTATCTTGATATTCTACGGTTAATTTTTCTCCTAATTTTTGAATCGTTTCCTTTAACTCTTCAGGACTTACTAATACTTCTGCAATATAATTATCTAACATGTTCACACCTCTTCTTTTCTATAGAATACTCTTATTTTATCAGTTTCTTTCATTTTGGACAATGATTGTGGTTTACGAAATCCTAATATTGCTATAATTTCTTTTGCGGCATTTTCCACAACCCATAATTTTTCCCTTTCTTCATTTGGAATCTTCTCATTAATACAATATCGTCTTAAACTTTGATGTTGATTTGAACGGAGTAATAAAGAATCTCCAGGCTTTCTTCTACGAATGGTTAATGGAAAATCTTCACACGATATCATCATTTCCCACCCTTCTTCTTTCGAAAATGATACTCTTTCATTCTTAGATAATACAATATCTTCCATTTGAACTTTTTCTACTCTGAATTCTTTATAAACAATAGCTTCCACTTCTTTTTTTACAAGAAATAGTTGCTGATATCTTTTTTGAAAAATCCATCCTTTTGGTAAATTCAAACTCAATTGAGATGTATCAGATAAAATAGCTTTATGAATATCAGACACATTTTTTGTACTCAATAATCCACCGATTTTTTTAGACATTTCCACTAAAATAACTTTCTGTAACCCTATTGGTTGTTTAAGATAACTATCCTTATTCCAAGACCAACCATTTGGTAATTCTACTAATGCTTGCTCCATCCATTGATAGGTTATAGTTCCAATCAATTCTTGTTGTTCTTGCAACGTTTTTGTAAATTCTTGAATTTTTTGATTAAATTTAGGGTTTTCCTTTTTAAATAAAGGAATCATTTCCTGTCTAAATCGATTTCTCGTATATGCTACACTTTGGTTAGTAGTATCTTCACTATAAAGTATTTGATGAATCGAAGCATACTCGTATAAAGCTTTTTTATCCACTGTTAAAAAAGGTCGGATTAAATATCCTTCCCCAAAAGGACGTATTGGTTTCATTCCAGCGATCCCTTCAAGGGTACTTCCTCTTGTCAATTTCATTAATACTGTTTCGGCTTGATCATCTGCATGATGGGCTAACACAACATAAGAAGCGTGATGTTTTTGTTGGGATTCCTTTAATTTTTCATAACGAAATTGCCTTGCTTTTTCTTCAATGCCGCTATTTTGACTACTACCTTCTTCCCAATGGTAAACATCTACTGATAGATTTCTTTTACGGCAAAATTCTCTTACCATCACTTCCTCTTCATCCGATTCTTTCCTAAGATGGTGATGAATATGAACGACGGTAATGATGATAGGATACTTCTTTTGAAGTTGAATAAATTGTTCCAATAATACCATAGAATCTACTCCACCAGAAACAGCTAAAACATACGACTCTTTTTGCCAATTTAAAATATTGCATTCTAAAAATTGTTCGACTTCATTCATCTAAACACCTCCTTTAATCCTTACATGACAAAAATGAGACCGGAATACTCCAGCCTCATCTCTTCATTACTATTATGAACGGCGTCCACCACGTCCGCCACGTTTACCTTCTGTATTACGTTTTAATGATGTTAAACGATCTTCAGAATCTTTTAAGAAGGAACTCATCATCGCATCAAAATCTGTTACTTTTGCTTGCGAAGGTGATTTTTTTTCAAAAGATGGTGCAGGTTTAGATGCATAAGACTGTTTCTTAAACCCTTGTCCTTCTTGATTACGTGAAGCTGATTTTTGGAATTTTGGTTTTTCCTCAACAGTTTCTTCAGAAGAATCATCAGCACTTGCTCGACGAATCGATAAACTAACCTTTCCATCTCCTGCAATTTCCATAACTTTTACTTGAACTTCATCTCCGACTGTTAAGACATCTTTAATATCTTTAATATAAGAATTAGATACTTCACTAATGTGAACCAACCCTGTTTTACGATTCCCTAAATCCACAAAAGCTCCAAAATTTGTAATACCAGTTACTTTACCAGGTAAAATAGATCCTACCTCAATTGACATATAAAAAGCGTTCCTCCTTCAACTTCCCCTTTTATACACACGCTTGACGAGTATAAAAGATTATTTCCAACACTTGTAGCACTTGCAACTATTAATGACGAGATTGATTTTCTTTTGCTTGTTGAATTTTATTTTGTGCAGCATCATCAGGTGTATTAAAAATAATTTCTCCTGATTTACTTAAGTAATATTCACTACGTGCAAGTTTTGCAACATAATCATCTTTTTGTAACAATTCAACTTGTTGAAGTAAAGATTTTTGTTGTTCTTTTACTTTTTCTTCATCTTTCTTAGCTTCTACAATTTTTTCTTCAATCTTACTTGCTTGATTCAATTGTCCCACTATTTGTAAAATCAGTGTTCCAATAATTGCAATCACTACAGCCATAAATAATGAATGCCAGATAGCTACTCTTTTCCAAACTGCTACTTTGGGTAGGTGAATATTTTTATGCAATTTTTTCTTTTTTGCTTCAAAAGCAATTATTTTGCTATTATCTGCTTGCTGTTTATCCACTGCACTGACTCCTTTAATGATTATATGACGAGTATAACAAGAATATCATAACTAGTCTATGCTTTTAGGAAAATTTTATAAAAAAAGTGGTATAAGCCACACTGCTGGCAAATACCACTTTCCTATTTACTATTTCAGATAAGTCTTATTCATTAATATTCTTCTGTCTTAAACTTAATCTTCTTCACTTCTAAATCAGAATGTTGTTCTTCAATATACTTCTGAATTTTTTCAATAACAATTTCTTCTTCATGTTCTACTCGCACAATTAATTCAAATTGTCCATCTTCTAATTCTTTTGCTTCAACTTGAATCGCCTGATACTCTTCCAAATGACAAAAATCATATAATTTTTGCATAATTGTTACATCTGGAACTAAACAATGAATACTCACTTGACGCTTTTGAGCCTTTAGTGGTGATTCATGCGTTAACAATTGAATAATGACTACAACAGCAGCACAGACTATTCCGAAAATCCACATTCCGCCACCAATTGCTAAACCAATTCCTGCTGTTGCCCAAATTCCTGAAGCAGTTGTAATCCCACTAATTTTCTTATCTCGCATAAAGATAATGCCACCACCAATAAAGCTGATGCCACTAACAACCTGCGCAGCCACACGAGCTGTATCAAATTTTGATGTATCTAAAAATGCTTCTTTAGAAATTAGCATCATTAACGCAGAAGTCAAAGCTACGATAACATGCGTTTTAATACCTGCCTGTTTATTTCTTGATTTTCTTTCATATCCAATAGCCAATCCACATAAGCAAGCTAAAATTATGGCAATTAAATGTCTAACTTCTAATATTGCATCAAAATTTCTACTTAAAATTGTTTCTACCATACTTGCTCCTCTCATGAACATTGAATTTTTCTGCACTCTTATCAAAATGATAACGTGCCCATTATTCTATGCTTTTCTTCCATAATTGTCAAGAAATCTTATCTTTCAATTTTGGCATCATGAATTGGAGTAAATAGAATAATCATTACTTAGAGACACTCATGATTGAATCTTTCATATTCTTCACTACAAAGATATCGTAAAACATCTTCAGTATGATTCCAAATACAATCAAAATTCCAAAAAACATCCATAACATTTGAAGATTGATCGTTCCAAGAAACACACTTCTAACTACCTGTCCAATTTGAAGTGCACTCGCATGATCCATCACCTCTATTCCAAATGAGAAATGATCATAAAAAGTATGGATCAACATAATGATTTGAAGATTAATAAAGATGGAATCTATCTTCAATTCTTTATCATGATGAATTCTTCTAGTACTCAATCCTAATAGAATCATTAATAGAACTGTAAACACAATCGTTAAGTCCACAATCACACCAAAAGGTAATAAGGGAAAATTTAGAATAGTGCCCTTTATAATCATTGGACCAAATACAGCTGTCATTAATATTAGTTCTAGCGCTATAATTCCTTTTTTAATTTTGAAAGGTAGTTTCATCATACTAAACAATGCCAATAGAAAAGCTAAACAACTGACTCCCATCGCTCTCCACGATTCATACGTTACTTCAACAATTCCTTTTGTACTAAAGTACAAGCCAAATAAAAAAATTAGAATTGACGTAATCATTGCAACATCCATATAGATTTTACTCATTTTATTCATCTTCCTCATCCTTTCTCTGATAATTTCTACAATAATTATTTTCTTCACATATAGTATAATGAAAATATTTTTCTTTCTCAATAACTTCTCATCCTAGAAATGTTTAAGTTTCTATAAAAAATAAGAGAGGTTGACGAATCAACTCTCTCTTCTCCGTTTTAGAACTCTTCTGTTTTCACTACTTGTTTTTCTTCTAAAATCGTAAACATTTCTTTGGCATCTTCTTTTCTTGTTGAGTCTAAAATAGCATCCACTCGAACGGTTACAGTTTTATTTCCAAATTGAATGGTAATAATATCTCCTACTTTTACATCTGTTGAAGATTTTGCCACTTTATCTTGTACCGTAATTCTTCCTTTATCAGCTACTTCTTTTGCAACGCTTCTTCTTTTAATTAATCGTGATACTTTTAAATATTTATCTAATCTCATCCTTTTCCCCTCTTTTCTTCCATTTTCTTGTAAATCTTAATAGTGATTTCCCTTTTGGAATCATTAACCATTCGCGAATTGTAAATAACTTTATCCGAATCGCCCCTATTATAAATACAATGATTCCAACACTCACTAACAATAGAGCAAGCAGTGTATCTTTTGTTCGAGAATCTCCGGCTGGGAAATAGCGTTCAAAGAGGATATTCAATCCTCCTACAACGATTGCCATTCCAATCGATACAATTCCTAATTTTAACATCGTTGACTTTTGATGATTCGAAGAAGATTTACCCTCTCCACTCAGAATCCAAATCATTCCTAGCATCACGAATAATCCTAAAATCGTTGCAATACTAGCCCCTAATGTTTGAAACTGGGGAATGAACCAAAGATTGCCGATTCCTTTAGCAATAAGCCCAATCAATAAAGCTATAAGCGTAATGGAATATTTTCCAGTACTTTGTAATATTCCATGGTAAGCCATCATCATAGACGCTAACACAATACTGATTACATAAACACTCAGTACATCGTTACCTTGTATATCTCCAAAAAGCATATGATTGACTCTTGGCAAAATAACTAATAACCCTACTGTTGCTACAACTGAAAATACCATTGTCATTTTTAAGAGAGACTGTTTCAATTGTTCAAATTCTTCTACATGTTGCTTTGTATAACTACGACTGAGTAATGGTAAGTAACTTGAAGAAAATCCTACTCCAACAACCATTCCTAATTGCACCAGTGGTTGTCCTCTATCAAAAATCCCTTTTAAATCTTTTGCAATTTCTTGACTGATTCCCTGTTCTACTAAACCTTTAAATAAGGTAAATGAATCCATTAATTGGAACAACACTAAAATCGAACTTAATAAACATAGAGTTCCGCCTTCAATGACTAATCTCTTTAGTAATACTCGCCATTGAATCTTATGAGGTTCAATGACACGACTGCCATTCCAATTTTCAAATGAGTCTGATTTTTTATAATACAATAATACAAAAGTTGCCATCACTGCAGCCACAACAGCACTCGACATTGCCCAAGTTCCCACTACATATAAATCGTTCGTAAGACTTCCATAAAAACTTGCAGCTAATAAAATAACACTTACTCGAACGACTTGTTCCATTACTTGAGAAACAGCGGTTGGAACCATTCGATTCGTTCCTTGGAAATACCCTCTGGCAATTACCAAAAATGGCATCATTAAAAACATCCAGGATACACTTTGAATGACTGGAGATAATAAAGTATCTCCCATCCATGAAGCAATCAGTTCTGACTGTGTATATAAAACTAAAAATACACCTATCCCTAATCCACTTAAAATCCAAAATAATCGTTTTAAAAGAGGAGTTAATTCATAATCCAAACGATACTGAGCAATTAATGCTGAGACAAATACTGGAAAACCAGAGAGAGCAAAGGTCATTCCAATTCCATAAATAGGATAAACTTGCTGATAAACGTAAAAACCAGTATTTCCAACCATATTTTGGAAAGGAACTCGATAAACGGCACTTAATATTTTCGCAATGAAGGCTGCTAGTGACAATACCAACGCTCCTTGCATCATCTGTCTATTCGATTTAACCATTGAATCCCCCTCTCTGTTCTTATTCATTTTCCTCTTTTTGCACTTCTACAACTTCACAACATTTTTCTAAGAAAATTTTGATTTGTTCTAACCATAAATCCGTTGGTTGATTCGTTACATTGAGTAATACTTGTAAAGTTGTACCTTTTTTAGTAACTTGAGCAGGTAATTTCACTGGCCCAAGCGCTTCGAAAATAGCAACTCCTTCTAATTGTTGAGCTACCGGTTGAGCAATAGATACAATGATTGAATATTGTTTTTTCTTAATCGAAGTAATCGATAATTGCTCTGCAAAATATTTTATCATTCCAACTTCTAATAAATAGCTCACTTCATCAGGAAATTCTCCAAAGCGATCAATAAAATCATCTAATAATTCATGATACGTTTCCATACTATCAATAGAACGAATTCGTTTATACATTTCAATTTTTTGACGTTCATCTTGAATATAAGTAGCTGGAATATAAGCATCTACTTGTAAATCAATTTCAACAGAATCTTCCATTGTTGGGACAGCTTTCCCTTGTTTTTTCAATACTGCTTCACTCAACATTTGAGAATATAAATCAAATCCAACAGAATCTATAAATCCATGTTGTTGTTTTCCTAATAAATTTCCTGCCCCACGAATGGATAAATCTCGCATTGCAATTTTGAATCCTGACCCTAATTCAGTAAAATCACGCATTGCTTGCAGACGCTTTTCTCCAACTTCTGTTAAAGTTTTATCTGGTTGATACATTAAATACGCATACGCAATACGGTTGGAACGTCCCACTCTTCCTCGTAATTGATATAACTGTGACAATCCCATATGATCCGCATTTTCAATGAATAAGGTATTTACATTTGGAATATCTACCCCTGTTTCAATAATCGTCGTTGTTACTAAAACATCATATTCTCCTTCAATAAATTGATATAAAATATTTTCTAACGTCGTTTCACTCATTTGTCCATGAATGACTCCAACTCTTGCTTCAGGAACTAATTGACGTAATTCATCTGCTTTCTTCTCAATAGTTTCCACACGATTGTATAAATAAAAGACTTGTCCTCCACGAGCTAATTCCCGTTCAATTCCATCTTGAATCGTCATAGCTTGCTGTTCCATTACAAAAGTTTGGACAGGATAACGGTTTGAAGGTGGTGTTTCAATAACGGATAAATCACGTACTCCTAACATCGACATATGCAATGTTCTAGGAATTGGCGTTGCTGTTAGTGTTAAAACATCGACTTGGGATTTCAATTGTTTCAAGCGTTCTTTATGTTTTACACCAAATCGTTGTTCTTCATCGACTACTAATAAGCCTAAATCTAAGAAATTCACATCTTTTGATAAAACACGATGCGTTCCAATCACGACATCTACTTGTCCTTTTTTCAACCCATCAATAGTTTCTTGCTGTTCTTTCTTAGATCTAAATCGACTTAACAATCCAATCGTAAACGGATAATCTGCAAATCTTTGAACAAAATTTTCATAATGTTGTTCTGCTAATATCGTTGTTGGCACTAATACTGCAGCTTGTTTACCATCCATTAAAGCTTTGAAAACTGCACGCATCGCTACTTCTGTTTTCCCATAACCAACGTCTCCAACAAGTAAACGATCCATTGGTTTATCTTTTTGCATATCTACTTTGATTTCCTCAATACTTCTTAATTGGTCTTGAGTTTCTGAATAAGGGAAAGCATCTTCAAATTCTTTTTGCTCTACGGTATCCTTGCTGAAGGCATATCCTTTTTCCGCATCACGTTTTGCATATAATTCAATTAATTCATCGGCAATATCTTCAATTTTAGTTTCAACTTTACGTTTCGTTTTAGCCCATTCACTACTTCCTAATTTATTTAATTTAGGAACTTTTGCATCTGAAGAAACATATTTTTGAACTAATTTAATTTGATGAACAGGTACAAATAAATGCCCTCCATCTTGATAATGAATCGACATGTAATCTTGATGGACACCATTAATTTCTAGTGTTTCCATCCCTTGATACACACCCACCCCATGATTGACATGGACAACATAGTCTCCAACTGCTAATTCTGTATAACTCTTCAATCTTTCCGCATTGGAAATTTTTTGAGTTCTTGGGGCACGTTTCGTTAATTTATTAAATAGTTCTTTTTCTGTAACGACTACAAATTTATCTTGTGGTAATTCAAATCCATGGCTAAAAGTTCCTACCATAATTTGAAGAATTCCTTCTTGTACTTCTTTTGTAATAATCGCTGGAATATCAAAATCATGGAAAGTTTGTTCTACTTTTGAAGCTCTCGTTAACTGATCCACTACTACGATAACCGTCGCCTTTTGTTTCGCCCAGCGATCTGCTTCTACTTTTACCATTGGCATTTGTGAGAAGAATTGTGTCATTGAACGTTCTTGAATATTATGAATGGCTTCAAACGTTAATCGGCCCAATCCTTTTTGGAATAATGAGAAATAGGTTCTTGGTAGCGTAGAATCTTTTAACACTTTCTTTCCTTCAAAAATCATATCAATCGAACTAGCAATCATTCCTAATTCTAATTGATGAATTTTCCATAATCCTGCTTCTTCATGAAGTGAACGTTGTTTTTCTTGAATCCGAGCATAATCATCTACTAATAAATATCCTTTTTTAGACACATAATCTAAAATAGATGTTTTCTCTTTATAAAATAGTTCGAGCCAATAAGAAATTTTAGGTGGAATTTCTCCTTCTTCTAATTGTGTCATCAGGTGATTCATTTGATTGGTTAATAATTGAGTACGTTCATCTGATTCACTACTCTTTATATCTTTTTCATAAGCTTTTTGAATCTTAGCTTTTGCCTCAAATACCACTTCATATTCAAATGGAATATCTGTTGCCGGTAAAAGAATAATATTTTCCACCATTTCAAGTGAGCGTTGCGTTTCTGCATCAAAATATCGTAACGAATCTAATTCATCATCAAAAAAATCTAAACGAATCGGATGTTCTTGATCCAAAGGATAAATATCAACAATTCCTCCACGAACAGAAAATTCTCCTGGTGCAGCTACCATGGCTTCTCTACGATACCCCATCCGTCCTAATTGAGTAACTAACTCTTCTACTTCTAAACTTGTTTCTCCAACAACTAATTCAATCGTACTTTTCTTCCAAACTTCTAAAGGTACTAATGGCTTTTGAATTCCTGATAATGGAACTACTACAATTCCTTTTTCTCCAGTTGTTAAAAACTGTAATGTTCGAATTCGATTACTCACCACTTCAGGAGAGTGAATGGAATATTCTGCAGCCAAAGATTCCTCTACTGTAAATAAATATACTTCGTCTTCATACCACTGTACTAATTCTTCATATAATTGAGTCGCTTGTAACATTGTTGGCGTTACAACAACTATTGGTCCCTTCCAATTTTCATATGCATTTGCTACAGCTAAATGTTTCGCTGCTCCAGTTAACCCTAACACTAACTGACTTTGCATCTTAGGAAGGTTTTCTATCCATTCTTTAAAACTATGGATTTGTTTTTTACTAATTCCTAATGGTAACATATCTATTCCTTTCTCTTTATATACGCACTAAAAAGGTTGAAACTTTCGCTCCAGCCTTTTTTTTAATTTATTTAATTATAACGATTCATGGTTTGAATAAAGTTATCACCTTTTATCCAATCTCTTAGCGCTTCTACACTTTTAGCCACAGAAGCTAAAATATCTTCTTGTTCTTCCTTTTCAAAATTAGCTAATACATGATTGACCACACTTCTACCTGGAGCAGGTCGTCCTACGCCAATTTTAATACGATTAAATTGGTCACTTCCTAAACAGCTAATGATACTCTTAATTCCGTTGTGTCCTCCGGCACTACCTTTTTGACGCAAACGAATTTTCCCAACTGGAAGATCCATATCATCATACAGAACCACAATATCTTCAATTCTAATTTTAAAATAATTCATTAATGGACGAACCGCTTGACCGGATAAATTCATATACGTCAACGGTTTCATTAAAATGACTTTTTCTCCATCAATATGTGTTTGAGTAAAAGTTGCATCAAATAATGCTTGATTAAATTCTAAATTTTCTTGATAAGCAAATTTATCAACGGTAATAAATCCAATATTATGTCGAGTTCCTTTATATTTTGCTCCTGGATTTCCTAATCCAATAATTAATTTCATACGTTCACACCCATTTCTATGTTGAGTCCTATTTAGTATATCTATTCAAAAATCGAAAATTTAATTTCTTTTGTAAGCTTTTGAACCCCCTTCACAAAAGAAAACATGTTATACTACTCATGATTATTCCATTTAGGAAATTGGAGGTAACAATATGAAAAAATTTATTAAACCTAGTAATAAAGTAATTTTAATTGGAGATGGCGCTGTAGGTTCAAGCTACGCCTATGCACTTGTTCTTCAAGGAATTGCAGAAGAACTTGGAATTATTGATATTGCACGAGAAAAAACAGAAGGAGATGCCTTAGACTTATCACACGCTCTAGCATTTAACTCCCCTAAGAAAATCTATGCAGCCAGTTATGAAGACTGCCATGACGCAGATGTCATTTGTATTACTGCTGGTGCAGCTCAAAAGCCAGGAGAAACTCGAATTGACTTAGTACATAAAAACTTAAAAATCCTAAAAGGGATTATTGATCCAATTATGGCAAGTGGATTTGATGGAATCTTCTTAGTTGCATCAAACCCTGTCGATATTTTAACATACGCAACTTGGAAATTCTCTGGATTACCAAAACATCGTGTTATCGGATCTGGAACTGCATTAGATAGTGCTCGTTTCCGTCAAGCAATTGCCGAATTAATCGGTGTAGATGCTCGAAACGTTCATGGATATATCCTAGGAGAACACGGAGATACAGAATTCCCAGTTTGGTCACATGCCAATGTCGGTGGTCTTCAAATTTACGAATGGGTTCGCCAAAATCCAGACACAGATGAGGAAAAATTAGTCGAAATATTCTTCCAAGTAAGAGATGCTGCTTATGAAATCATTGCGAAAAAGGGAGCTACTTACTATGGTATCGGAGCAGCCCTAGCAAGAATTACAAAAGCCATTTTAAATAACGAAAGTGCTATCTTTCCATTATCTGTCTATCTCGAAGGACATTATGGACAAGACGATGTATATATCGGAGCTCCAGCTATTATTGGTCGAGATGGCATTCGTCAAATTATCGAAATTCCTCTAGCAGATGCCGAACAAGAAAAAATGGACTTATCTGCTTCAACGTTAAAACAAGTCCTTCATGACGCATTTGAACGTTTAGAAAATGAATAATATAAAGTTTACCGGCTTCCAAAAACGAAACTTTGGAGGTCGGTATTTTTATGTTAAAATGAGATTACTGTTCATAAAGGAGTGAATAAGATGATTAAACTAATTGCCATCGATATGGATGGAACGCTGCTAAATTCTAAAAAACAATTACTAGAAGAAACAAAACAATATTTCAAAGAATTTCATCATAAAGATACAGAAACACTATTAGTTCTATGTACTGGCAGACCTGAAACGGGAATTCGCCCTTACTTAAAAGACTTAGGCTATCTTGAAGAAAATCATTATATTATTAGCCAAAATGGCGCTAATATTTACGAAAGCCAAACAGGAAATCGCATCATGGATGCATTTGTAGATTCAGCTGCTATTCAAAAATGGATTCAACTCGGAAAAGAACACGACATTAGTGTAATGGGAGGAGGAGTTGACTATTACTACTCCTTTGACCAAGAACCAACAAAATGGATGGAATATGATGTAAAAATTATCAACGGAGAAATCAAGCGCATCACAATAGAAGCATCTCTTACAACAGATTTTTATAAAATTTTACTACTTGGAGACGAAGAACAATTAAACGAATTCGAAACAGTAATTCCAGATTCATGGAGAGACGAATTCTATGTAGTTCGTAGCCAAAAATATTTAATTGAGGTACTAAAAAAAGGCGTCAACAAAGCTTACGGACTTGAAAAATTAGTTCAAAAACTCAATATCAATCAAAACGAAATTGCTGCGATTGGAGATGCTGCCAATGATATCGAAATGCTTCAATACGCAGGATTAGCAATCGCAATGGGAAACGCCACAGAAACAGTAAAAAATCTATGCGACATTGTAACAGACACTAACGAAAATAATGGTGTCATTAAGGCTATCGAACAAGTGATTAATGAGAAAGTGTAGTATGAGAACTACAGAAAAAATGATTTAACTAGATTCAATGATGAGTTATTAAAATTACCAGAATCATTAAAAAAATTTATTTGATGGAGAAATTAGGATGTTTAGTGTGAGAAAAATTGGGAGTTTTATACTAGCCTTTGTTCTTTTAATAATTGGCTCTATTTTAGAAGGGATAGTTCCTAAGGAAATTGGACGCGGAATTGATTCAATTCAGTCTGGTGTATCAGTATATAGTACATTTAGTGGTATTTTATTGCTAATTTTAATGGCTTTTATTTGTAGTAGAATAGGCTTGATTGGAATAAAATTACTTACTGTATCCGCTGTAGGTGCTTTGAGAACTTATTTATATTCTTTTTGGAATTATAAGAACTATAAAAAAATTGATGGCATTAAAAAAGGTGAATTTACACAAATTATTAATGATGATTTACAAAATATTGAAAATTTCACAATTGAGTCATTTGTAGAAATATTAGTCACGGTCATTGGATTTGTAATTGCAGCGATAAATATTTACTTAATTTCTCCAATATTATTTTTGACCTTATCCATATTGTATTCAATATATTTCTTACCATTTAGCAAACTCATAAAGAAACAAAAAATGTTACAAATTGAACAGAGAGAAAAAAAGAAAATTCTAAAAGTTTTTACACAAGAATATATAACCAATAAAGAGAAATCATATTTTCTTTATTCTGGCAATTATATACAAAAACAAGTTTATTCTCTATCAGATAAAATCAATGAGTTAACTGTTAATATTAATTTGTCAACTAATCAAACTAAGTTATTACCTAGAACCATTGATTCTATTGGTCCAGGACTTATTATAATTTTAGGAGGTATGAAAGTTATCTCTGGGGAAATTTCAATTGGTGAATTAGTATCAGTCATAACTTACTTAAGTTATTTTAGTTCTCCTTTTAAATATACCATGGCTTTTATTTCATCTATTCAAGAAATTTTAATATCATATTCTAAAGTATATCATTTGATAAAGCGACTAAAAGAGGAAGTCAACCAAGAAAAAACAGCAAAAATTTATCAGATAATTAATCTATTAAACAATAATGTACATGGATACTTTCTTATAAGGGGGAAAAATGGTGTGGGGAAATCAACGCTTTGTAAAGAATTATATTTTAATGATTCATATTTTAAAAAAGAATATAAGATGTTTGTTCCGCAAGACTTTACATTTATAAAAGGTACTGTTGAAGAAAATTTAATGAGAGACGATCTATCTAAATTTTCTAAGTTATTAGATATTATTCCAGAATTAAATACAAATTTAAGTGAAGAAAACGATTTATCAACGGGACAAAAAGCAATTATCAATCTTATTCGTCAAACCAATTTTGAGGCGCAAATTATAATAATTGATGAGTTAGGTGCTAATGTTGACGAAAATGTCAGAAGACGCATTGAAGAATTTTTTGTTGAGTATTTTTCTGATAGATGCATTTTTGAGGTTACTCATTTAGAAAAAGGAATAGTACCATCAAGAACAATAACAGACATCATAGAGGTTTAGTATGAAAAAAATATCGAAGATTTTATTGAAAAGTAATATATTTAAGCTATTATTCATTTCATTGATTGTCTTACTAAGATCAATAGTGTTATTATTTCCAGCAATACTTATAAAATATGCAATAAATTATAGTATTCCTAATTTTGATGTATTTTCATTATTTTTCTTAGGAGGAATAGTTGCTATTATTCCTTTTTTTACCAATTATTTAATATCTTTAGATCTGAAAATTTCAAGTTTTATATTGGATAATAGTTTAAGTCTTATAGATAGACTTGTAAATAGATCATTAACTACGCCAAAAAATGACAGTGCATATTTATACTATATTTCAAAAGGTGTAAATGAAATTAGTTATTTTTTTTATCGAGATATTGGTAGCTTATTGTGGTGTCTTTCTACTATTGGATTGGGAATGATTTACATATTGATAGAGAATATAATAATTTTTTCAGTTATAGTTATAATATTTCTTAGCGTATATTTTTTACTTAGTATATTTTACAAAAAATTGATAGTAGTTGAAGATATGAGAATAAATAAAATAATTCATTTACAATCAATTTCCCAAAACCTAGATGATTTAGGCATAAAATCGTTTTATAATGAAAAATTAAATTATAAATTTATACATGAAATAAATAAAGTTAATGATGAGATAATTGCTTTATCTAGGAAAAGAAATATATTGGAGCAATTAATAACCTCAGTTATTAAATTTGTCAACAGTTCTATAGTTGTAATTATTTTTTGTTTGAGATCATACCTTATTGGCAGAGGAAGCATTGGTAGTATAGTTTCTATTTATCAAATAAGCATCTGGATGATACCAGCAATGACACTCTTGATTCAACTGTCTGTAAAATTTAGTAGTATTAATATCAAAGCCGATACACTCGAAGAACTAGTAAATGTAAAAGATAGGAAACAAAAGCATAAACAATCACTTTTAGAGAAAAAAGACTATTTTGAAATAATAAGTGGTTCTTATGGTAATTCTAAGCCGGATAAAAATATAATATTAGAAAAAGGGAAAATATATCTATTCACAGGTGC
>ERZ773211.14-NODE-14-length-71979-cov-52.5513_pt1 | contig 71979 bp, 64 predicted proteins | sample MGYA00511914_ERZ773211 | MGnify/ENA primary metagenome ERZ773211 (study PRJEB29015, sample SAMEA2738163) | human oral metagenome | biome: human oral; feature: human-associated habitat; material: saliva | place: China | collected 2242 ...
ATGAGCAACATGCAAAAAGCGCAAAAACAAGCTCAAAAACAAATGAAAAAATAATAAAATTAAACAGATGTGTAAAAAATACACATCTGTTTTTTATTTTATAGTAGAAATTCTTTTTCTAAAGAAGATTTAACTTCTATTATATTATCTGTAACAGGATGCGGAAAAACAACTTTTAATGCACCCAGATACATTTTATCGTATTTATAACCATCCTTAGAGTAAAGTTTATCACCTATGATTGCAATACCATTAGAAGCTAAATGAACACGAATTTGATGTGTTCGACCAGTTTCTAACGATACAGTTACTAAAAACTTATTTTGATCTACTTTAACACAATCAAGTATATTAGTAATTGCGTTCTTTCCATTTCTAGTTACTGCCATTTTGTTTTTTTCTTTACTATCACGCCCGATATTAGTATTGATTGTTTGTGGTTTTATATTATTTTTTATAAGCGCAGAATAGTAACGTTTGATTTCTCTTTTTTCAAGCATTTGATCTAATTTTGCTTTGATTAAAGGTGTTTTTGCTAGTATAACTAATCCACAAGTATCGATATCTAGCCTATGGATAGGTTCTAGGTAGTTGTACTTAGAGATTAGGTAGTTTACCAAAGTATCTATTTCTAAGTCATTATCGTTAGGATGTGTTTTTATTCCGAATGGTTTTGATACTATTAAAAGATAATCATCTTCAAATTCTTTAGTTATTGAGATTTCTAGATTTTCTTTGTAGTTTGATGTTCCTAAATCGATGTTAACTTCTAGTACATCTGTTGAAGTTAAGGGTGAATTCAAGTTCGCTTCTTTAGCATTAATTTTAATTGTTTCTTTATTATGATGACTATTCATTCTGATTGTATGTATATTTTTTTTTGAAACTTTTAGAAATTGACTTAAGTAACTCTCAACTGATGTGAAGTGTTGTAGTATTTTAAATTTCATTATGGTACCTTGATTTCTTTCTTAATATTAATAGTACCATTATATACTAAAACGTAAAGATAATAAAGAATATTAGGCTTTATTCTTACAATTTATAATTATTAAAAAGTTGAAAAAAAGTTAATTTTAACTTGATTTTAACTTTGAAATATAGTATTATATAATTTGTGATTTAATTATACTAAACAGAGTGTTTACTAATAGTAAACTTAAATGACGATAAGTTTACTTATGGTAAACAATTATAACAGTAAGTTAGATAATAATAAACATAGATAACGAAAAGTTAGATATTGATAAACAATTTTTAACTTTTTACTTAAAAGGAGAAGTTATGTATTCTATAGGTGAAAGATTAAAAAGACTACGTATACAAAAAAACCTCACCCAAGAAGAACTTGGTGAACGTACAGACCTTAGTAAAGGGTATATATCTCAAGTAGAACGTGATTTAGCATCGCCATCAATGGAAACTTTTTTTAATATATTACAAGTATTAGGTTGTGCACCAAAAGACTTTTTTGATAAAGAAAGTACTAGTCAGAAAGTATATTATTCATTAGAAGATCAAACTAGTTATGAAGAAACTGATGAAGGTTATGAACTTACTTGGTTAGTTCCAGAATCTAATGAAAAAGAAATGGAATCACTAATCTTAAGATTAGAAAAAAATAGTAATTATAAAACATTTGATCCCTCTGAATCTGAAACATTATGTTATGTTTTAAAAGGAAAATGTAAATTAAAATTAGGTGATGAAGAATACATTGCCTCTAAAAATGAAAGTTTTTATTTTTTAGCTACATCTGAACACAGAATATCAAATCCATTTGACGAAGAATGTGAAGTATTAATAGTAGCTACTAATTCGTATTTATAAGGAGAAAAAAATGGCAAATATTGTTGAATTTAAAAATGTAAATATGTCTTTTGGTAATAATAAAGTACTAAAAGATATTGATTTAGAAATTGAAAAAGGTAAATTCTACACATTACTAGGGCCTAGTGGATGTGGAAAGAGTACTATTCTTAAATTGATTGGTGGTTTCCTAAGTCCAACTTCTGGTGATGTATTATTAGATGGTAAAGTAGTAAATGATTTACCTGCTAATAAACGACATGTTAATACAGTTTTCCAAGACTATGCTTTATTCCCACATATGAATGTTTTCGAGAATGTAGCATTTGGATTAAAAATTAAGAATGAGAAAAAAGAGATTATTAAGAAAAAAGTAAAAAAAGCTTTAAAACAAGTTAACTTAGCTGGGTTTGAAAATCGTGAATTAAGCGAAATGAGTGGTGGACAAAAACAACGTGTTGCTATCGCTCGTGCTATTATTAATGAACCGGAAATTATTCTTTTAGATGAATCATTATCTGCATTAGACTTAAAGTTACGTCAAGAGATGCAATATGAGCTTCGTGAGCTTCAACAACAAACGGGAATTACATTTATCTATGTAACTCATGACCAAGAAGAAGCTTTAGCGATGAGTGATTATATCTTTGTTATGAATCATGGGAAAATTGAACAAAGTGGTACACCACTTGATATTTATGATGAACCGGTTAACCGTTTTGTAGCTGATTTCATTGGTGAATCTAATATTGTTAATGCAGTAATGTTAGATGATTATCTAGTTGAAATCTACGGTAAAGAATATGAATGTGTGGATGCTGGATTAGATAAAAATAAACGTGTAGAAGTAGTTATTCGCCCTGAGGACTTAGAAATTACAAGTGCTGAAAAAGGAAAAATTAATGTTGTTGTTGATACACAATTATTTAGAGGAGTTCACTATGAAATTTGTTGTTTAGATGATCAATATAATGAGTGGATTGTTCATTCAACAAAAGAAGCAAAACCAGGAACTGCTGTAAGTTTAAACTTTGATCCTGAAGCAATTCACATCATGGTACCTGGAGAAACAGAAGAAGAATTCGATGCTCGTCTTGAATCATATGAAGAGGAGGAGTAAAAATGTTTAATAAAAAAACTCGTTCATTTTTTATGATTCCATATGTAATGTGGATGTTACTTTTTGTAGTATTTCCAATTGTACTTATCGTCTATCATTCATTTAGAGATATAGATGGAAACTTCACATTAGCTAACTATAAAATATTCTTTAGTAGCACATATATACTTATGACACTTTACAGTTTTTGGTATGCTTTTCTAATTACATTAATATGTTTAGTAATTAGTTATCCATTAGCGTTTGCTATTAATAAAAGTAAGCATAAAGAACTATTACTTTTACTAATTATATTACCAACATGGATTAACATCTTATTAAAAACTTATGCATTCTTAGGATTATTTGGTGAATATGGAACTATTAATAGTTTCTTAGAATATTTAGGATTGGGTAGTCAAAGTTTACTATTTAATTCGTTTAGTTTCGTGTTCGTATCAAGTTACATATTCTTACCATTTATGTTACTACCTATATATAACTCTGTATCTGGTATGAATAAGAACTTGATTGAAGCATCGTATGATCTTGGTGCAGATTTTAAAACTACATTTATGAAAATTATTTTACCACTTAGTATTAATGGGGTAAAAACTGGTATTCAGGTTACATTTATTCCTGCATTATCTTTATTCATGATTACTCGTTTAGTAGCAGGAAATAAAATAATAAACTTAGGTACAGCTATTGAAGAACATTTCTTAGTTACTCAAAACTGGGGAGTAGGTTCTACGATTGCAGTTTTCTTAATAGTAGTAATGGGTATTATTATGATACTTACTAATACAAAAGACAAAACAAATTTTGGAGGTAGAAAATAATGAAACTAACTTCGAAACTATATTTAGGGGTTATCTTTGCAATTTTATACATACCTCTAATTTACCTAGCTTATTTTTCATTTAACTCAGGAAAAACAATGATTGATTTTGAAGGTTTTTCTTGGAAACATTATTTAGAATTATTCAAAAATACTCGTATGATGATTATTGTAATTAACACAGTGGTAGTTGCATTATTATGTGGACTATTTTCAGCAATCTTTGGAACTTTAGGTGCTTTAGGGATATATTCTTTAAAATCAAATAAGCAGAAAAATTCTTTCTTAGTAGGGAATAATATTCTTATTGTAAGTCCTGACGTTATAATCGGATGTTCATTCTTATTAATGTTTACATTTATTTCTAAGTACACAGGATTAGATACTATTCAAGGTTTCTGGTCAGTGCTATTATCGCATATTGCATTCAGTATTCCAATAGTAGTACTTATGGTGTTACCTAAATTATATGAAATGCCTAAAAGTATGGTAGATGCTGCAATTGATCTTGGTGCAACTTATCCACAAGTGTTAAGTAAGATTGTTATTCCATATATTACTCCAGGAATTTGGGCAGGATTTTTCATGGGATTAACATATTCATTAGATGATTTTGCGGTTACATTTTTCGTAACAGGTAATGGATTCCAAACTTTATCTGTTGAGATTTACTCAATGGCAAGACAAGGAATTAACCTACAAATAAATGCATTATCTACAGTATTAACTATCTTCGTTGTTGTGGCAGTACTTATTTATTATGTAATCAATACTAGTAAATTAAAAAGGGAGGTAAGATAATATGAGAAAATTACTTATTTCAGCTGTTTCAATTTTAATTATCTGTTTAGGGCTTTTATATAGTCGTAATTTTATAGATAGTTCAAATAATGGAGATAAACAAATATTAACAATTTTCAACTGGGGAGAGTATATTGATCCAGATTTAATTAAGAAATTCGAAGAAGAAACAGGAATTTCAGTTGTTTATGAAACATTCGATTCTAACGAAGCGATGCTTACGAAAATACAAGCTGGTTCAACACCGTATGATATAGTTATTCCATCAGATTATATGATTAAAAAGATGAAAAAATTAAATCTTCTAAAAAAATTAGATCATAGTAAAATTGAAGGTTTTGACAATATTGATCCACAGTTTAGAGATAAGAGTTTTGATCCAAATAATGAATTTTCAATTCCTTATTTTTGGGGAACGCTAGGCGTTTTATATAATAAAACTAAAGTTCCAGAAGATTTAAAATTTGAAAAATGGAATGATTTATGGGATACAAGATTAGCTAACAATATTTTGTTAATTGATGGAGCTCGTGAAATGATGGGCATTGCTCTTCAATCTGAAGGAAATTCTGTGAATGATACAAACGAGGTAAACCTTAATTTAGCAGAAAGAAAATTAGAACTTCTTCATCCTAATATAAAAGCTATTAATGCGGATGAGAAAAAGATGCTTATGATAAACAATGAAGCATGGGCGTCTGTAGTATTCTCAGGTGATGCTAAAGCCATTATGGGTGAAAATGAAAATATGGTATATGCCCTACCAAAAGAAGGAACCAATCTATGGTTTGATAACATTGTAATTCCAAAAACTTCTAAAAACGAAGAAGCTGCATACAAATTTATTAACTTCATGTTAAAACCGGAAAATGCAGCTAAAAACTCTGAGTTTATTGGATATGCAACACCGAATATAAAAGCTAAAGAATTACTTCCAGAAGAAACTACTAGCGATGAACAATTTTATCCTGATTTAGAAAGTTTTGGAAATCGTGCAGAAGTATACCAAGATTTAGAACCAAAAATGCTTCAACTTTACAACGATTTATTCTTGAAATTCAAAATTAACAATAGAAAATAAAATGAGATTATCGTATTAAATATGGCTCTCTTTGCTGGATAGAAAATTCAGTAAGGAGAGTTATTTTTTGGTAAGTTTTGACCATCGCTGTTTTGTTATTATATAATAATAGTATATCTAAGTGAAGTACAAAAAGGGGGGAATAACTATGAAAACAAGTACAGCGATTCTGTTGATGTTACCATGTGAAATCTTAATTTTTTCGTCTATCCTTTTACCTACTGAATATATAGATTATGCAATAGCTTTTGTAATGTTTTATATTGCAGGGGTATTATTTATTATAGCCAAGTATATTCTAAGAGGGGATAATGCTCATTTAATTAGTGGTATCAGCATAAGTTATGAAGAAGCAAAGTTACCAGAAAATATTGAAAAGTACGCAAAGGATAGTAAAAGAACTGGGAGAATTTCACAAATAACTGGTGTTGGTTGCCTAGTAGTTGGATTATATATTATTTTATTTTAATTCATATAGATAAAATTAAATATAGATTAATTAATGCTCTGTAAAGTTTATATAAAGGATAAATAAATATGACTTATGGTTTAAATAGTAGTTTTAAGAGACAATTAAATAATAAATCAGAAAATAAAAGGTTATTAGCTGTAATCATATTAGTATTGATAATTGTGTTTTCAATTGTTATAACTGAAAGGGAAGGTGGAGCTACACCTGAAGAATCCGTAAAAAGATGGATGAAAACTGTGAAAAATAATGAATTTGAAAAAATGTTTGATTATATCTACTATGACAGTAAAAAAGATAAAAATGAATCCGCTCAAGAATTCAAGAAAATATCCAAAAAAGAAAAATACAAGTTAGATATGTTAAAGTCTTTCGTTAATGATAATGACATAGAAGAAGTTAAAATGATTGATTTAAATACGTTTACATTTAGGTTTTAGGAAATAAATAAAAAAGACAATTTGGATAAAAAATACTTAATAAATGATGGCAGAAGTTTTTTAACTGTAGAAAGCATAATGGAAGATGGTTTTTAAAGAGAAATCAATTATGGTAGTAATTTATCTTGAAAAGAAAAAATATTCTGTTTAATAATTAGATTATCTAGTCGGATAATCTTTTATTTTTTTGGTGATATACGCTTTTGTTAAATTGTTTTTTTGTAATTAGCGGGTACTTTATATATCGTTGACAAAAAGACTACAGCTCTAGTATAATAAATTATTAAGAAGAATTGTGTTTATTAATAAAATTTTAAAATATTCTATATTTATCTTCCAAAAATTAATAAAAAAGGAGAAAGTTATTATGAATAATAGAGGACAAAATGTAAATCCAGATGGAACGCCTCAAAAACATCATCCAAATCAAGGTTATCCTCAACAAAACAACCAATACCAAGAAAATGGTTATAATGGCCAAAATCCACAAAATTTTAATAGAAATATAAATAATCAAAATCCATATCAAAACCAAAATTTACAAGCAAATAACGTGAATAACCCACAATTTCAAGGATATTCAAATAGTCAAAATCAACCTCAAAATAATATGAATAATCCACAATATAGAGGACAAGGGTATAATGCTCAATCACCTCAAAATAATAATATGAATAATCCACAATATAGAGGACAAGGGTATAATGCTCAATCACCTCAAAATAATAATATGAATAATCCACAATATAGAGGACAGGGATATAATGCTCAATCACCTCAAAATAATAATATGAATAACCAACAATATAGAGGGCAAGGAAATAATGGCCAAAATCCACAATTTGGTAATCCGAATAATCCACAGTTCAGTAATCAAAATGGATACAATAATCCTAATCAATTTAATCCGCAATTTGGTAATAACCAAAACTTTAATCCTATGAATCGTGGACCTAAGATGGATAGTAAAATGGTAGGATATATAACTGCCGCAGTAGCTGTGATTGTAGTTGTATTAATGATATTTATGTTCTCTAGTGGCAGTGGAAAACTAGGGGGAGGAACACCTGAAGAAGCTGTGAAAAATGCGATATCTGCAACAAAAGATGGTGATTTTAAAAAATTAGTAAATAATATTTACTTTGAAAGTGATGAAGCTAGAACTAAAGCTTTAGAACAATTTAACAATCTAGATGGCACAAAAAAAGCTTCAATTGAACTAGCTAAAAAATTTATTGATATGATTGAGATTGGAGAAGTTAAATCAATTAATGAAAATAGAGCTAAAGTTGAATTAAAAGCTAAAGGGAATGATTTACTAAAACAATTGGGTGGAGATACGACACGTACTACATATGTAAAAAAAGTAAACGGTAGATGGTTTATTGAAGACAATCTTTTCTAAAATTTTAAGACTAAGAATTTTTTCTTAGTCTTTTTTTACTATAAGTAAACTTAAAAATATGGTATAATATATAAGTTAAAATAATTTAGGAGGTTTGTATGTTTCAAGCATTATATAGGAAATATCGACCACAAACATTTGCTGATATAGTAGGTCAAAATCACATAGTTTCTGTATTGAAAAATGCGATTGATAAAGATCAGATAAGTCATGCCTATTTATTTTATGGATCTCGAGGTACAGGGAAGACTTCTATTGCAAAAATCTTTGCTAATGAAGTTAATAGAAACGAAGAATATCAAAAAGAAAATGTAGATATTATCGAAATTGATGCAGCTAGTAATAATGGTGTTGATGAAGTACGTGATATAAAAGAAGCAATTAAATTTTTGCCAACAGAAGGTAAATATAAAGTATATATAATAGATGAAGTGCATATGCTGACTACAGCAGCATTTAACGCATTATTAAAAACTTTAGAAGAACCACCTGCTCATGTTATTTTTATTCTAGCAACTACAGAAATTCATAAAATACCAGCTACAATCTTATCACGATGTCAGAGATTTGAATTTAAGAATCTTTCGCAAGAACAATTAATTGATAGATTAAAGTACATTTCAAAAAAAGAAAGTTTAGTAATAGAAGATGCAGCTATAGAGAAAATTGCAACTCTTGCTAAAGGTGGTCTAAGAGATGCGATTAGTATACTAGATCAAGTATCTAATTATTCTGAAGAAATTACATTAAATCATATACTAGAAGTAACTTCTTCAATAAGTGAAGATGATATACTCGAATTTTATAGAAACCTTTTACAAGGTGATGTTACAAAAGCCTTGTTAACATATAATAACTTCGTATCTCAAGCTAAAGATACTAAATTGTTACTTAATGATCTTATCAATGTAACACGAGATGTAGTAGTATATAAGAATTTAAAAGATACAAAGCATACTGCATATAATATAGAAAAAATAGCAGAAGAAGTTAATAATATAAGTTTTGATTATTTTTACAAGATTATTGAATACTTATCACAAACGGAGCAATATATAAGATTTTCTACAGAGTATATGAGTTATATGCAAATTTGTATTGTAAAAATATGTTCAAAAGAAGATAGTATTAATCAAGTTACCGTTGCTAATAGTGTAGAAAAGACAGTTTCAAATACAAGAACTGTTGAGCTAGAAAATAGAATTAAAATATTAGAAGATAAGTTAAATCAACTAGGACAAAATCTAAATAGTTTATCAGTAAATTCTATTAACAATACTTCATATGGTGAGATACAGAATAGTACAAATGAAGAAGTAAATACAACAAGTTGGCAGGGAACACCTAAAGAAGAAATAAAAGAAGTTATAATAAAAGATAAGACTAAAATTATAGAACTTATGAAATCTTCTAATGAGAATTTTACCAACTATGCAGCAAACGTGTTTAGGAAAATTATAAATGAAAGTTTGCATACAAATAATCCAGAAGTAACAGCTATGAGAGAATTATTTAGTTCTTGTCAGTTAGTAGCTTCTTCAAAAGAAGGGGGATTATTAGTATTTAATGAAGTAGACAACATGGTGAAAATGGCTCCTAATTCTAAATATAAAAAGTATTTAGAAAGCTTATTCAAGAGATTTATAGGTGTAGATTATTCTTTATATACTTTACAAGATCATCAATACACAATTCTTAAAGATGAACTTGAAAATCCAGTAATAGAAAATACAATAGTGGAAGAAACCGAAGAAAAGCAGTTAACAAAAATTGATGAGTTATTTGGAGACATAATAATCGAAAACTAATATAAGAAAACGTTGTTGAAAACAACTGAAATAACTTGAAATAAATTGTAAATTATTGACAAGTAGTAAAAATTTAAATAGAATTATAATATAAATTAGACTTTAGGAGGAAATATTATGCGTGGAATGGGAAATATGCAACAAATGATGAGAAAGATGCAAAAAATGCAAAAAGACATGTTAGCAGCCCAAGAAGGATTAAAAGATCAAACTGTTGAGGGAACTGTATCAGGAGGTATGGTAACAGCAATAGCTAATGGTGATGGAAAAATATTAGATATTAAAATTAAAGAAGAAGTAGTTGATCCAGAAGATATTGAAATGCTTCAAGATATGATTTTAACTGCAGTAAATGATGCACTAGAAAAATCTACTCAACTAAAAGAAGAAACATTAGGTAAATTTACAAACGGATTAAACATCCCAGGTCTATAAGATGCAATATCCTAAACCAATTTTAGATTTAATAGACAGTTATTCTTTACTTCCTGGAATAGGAAAGAAAACTGCAGTAAGACTAGCATTTCATACTTTGAAAATGCATGATGATGATATAAAAAATTTCGCTGATAGTTTAGTACATTTAAAAGAAAAACTAACAAATTGTGAAGTTTGTGGTCGACTTAGTGAAGATCATAAATGTGATATTTGTTCTGATGCTGGTAGAGACAAATCTATGATTTGCGTTGTAGCTAATGATAATGATTTAGTTGCTATGGAAAATATGCAGCAGTACAGAGGTGTATATCACGTACTAGATGGTTTAATTTCACCAATGGATGGTGTAGGACCACTTGATATTAATATAAAATCTCTTTTTGAAAGAGCACAAGATGAAACGGTAAAAGAAATAATATTAGCAACTAACTCTTCGCCAGAAGGAGAAGGTACTGCAAGTTTTATTTCAAGATATTTAAAAAATACAGATATAAAAGTCACTAGAATAGCTCAAGGTATTTCCTTTGGAAGTGATATTGAGTATGTTGATGAAGTTACGTTGTCAAGAGCTATTTCTGGTAGAATAGAATTATAATTTAGGAGGGCAGTTTATGTCACAAAAATCAGTAAACGCAATAAAAGTATTAGGTGTAGATGCTATTAACAAAGCAAAATCAGGGCACCCTGGAGTTGTAATGGGAGCAGCACCTATGGCTTACTCATTATTTACAAAACATCTTAGAGTAAATCCTAAGAAAACTGACTGGATTAATAGAGATAGATTCGTATTATCAGCAGGTCATGGTTCTATGTTACTATATTCTTTATTACATCTATCAGGATTTGAAGATGTGTCTTTAGAAGAAGTTAAAAACTTCCGTCAATGGGGTTCAAAAACTCCTGGTCATCCAGAGTTCGGACACACTAAAGGTATTGATGCGACAACAGGACCATTAGGTCAAGGTATCTCTACAGCAGTAGGTATGGCTTTAGCTGAAAGATATTTAGCTGCAAAATACAACAAAGAAGGTTATGATTTATTTGATCACTACACATATGTAATCTGTGGTGATGGGGATATTATGGAAGGTGTTGCTTCTGAAGCATCAAGCTTTGCTGCAGTACAAAAATTAAATAAACTTGTAGTATTATACGATTCAAACGATATTTGTTTAGATGGTGAAACTAAAGATGCATTTTCTGAAAATGTTCGTGCAAGATATGAAGCATATGGATGGAATACTCTTTTAGTTAAAGATGGAGCTGATGTAGAAGCTGTTAGTGCAGCTATTGAAGAAGCTAAAAAATCTGATAAACCTACGTTAATCGAAGTTAAAACAGTTATTGGAGCTGGATCTCCAAATAGACAAGGAACTAATGGAGTTCACGGTGCACCTTTAGGCGATGAGGAAACAGCTTTATTTAGAAAAGAAATCGGTTGGGAAAATGAACCATTCGATATTCCTGCTGACGTATACTCTGACTTTAAAGCTAATGTAGCAGATCGTGGTGAAAATGAATATGATAAATGGGATAAACTATATGCAGATTATAAAGTTAAATTCCCAGAACTAGCGAAAGAGCTAGAAGAAGCACTAACACGTGAAGATATTAAACATCTATCAAAAGAAAGCTTTAGCTTTAAAAATGTTGGGGAAGCTCAAGCAACTCGTAATTCATCTCAAGATGCAATTAATAGTGTTGCAGCTGTTTTACCAACGTTCTTCGGGGGATCAGCTGACCTTTCACACTCTAATATGACATTCATTAAAGGTGATGGATTACAAGATGATGAGCACAGAACTGAGCGTAACGTTCAATTTGGTGTTCGTGAATTTGCAATGGCTACTGTACTAAATGGATTAACATTACACGGGGGAGTACGTGTATTCGGTGGTACATTCTTCGTATTCTCAGATTACCTAAAAGCTGCATTAAGATTATCAGCATTACAAAACTTACCTGTAACTTATGTATTTACACATGATAGTATTGCGGTAGGTGAAGATGGACCGACACACGAACCAATTGAACATTTAGCATCATTAAGAACAATCCCTAATACATATGTATTTAGACCAGCTGATGCGACTGAAGCACAAGCTGCTTGGTATTTATCACAAAAAACAAATGATAAACCAACATCGATTGTATTAACTCGTCAAAACTTACCAATTTTAGAAAATTCTTCATTTGACAAAGTTGCTAAAGGAGCATATGTTGTACATGAAACAGCAGCAGACTTTGATACTATTTTAATCGCAACAGGGTCTGAAGTAGCATTAGCAATTGATGTAGCACGTGAATTAGAAAAAGATGGTTCAAAAGTACGTGTTGTAAGTATGCCTTCAGTAGAATTATTTGAAGAACAATCTAAAGAATATAAAGAAGAATTACTACCATTAAATGTACGTCGTCGTGTATCATTAGAAATGGGTAACAGTGCTCTTTGGTACAAATATGTTGGTTTAGATGGATTAGCTATTGGAATCGATAAATTTGGAGCTTCTGCACCTGCAAATAAAGTAATCGAAGAGTATGGATTTACAGTTGAAGCAGTTGTAGAGAAAATCAAAAATGAGCTATAGAGAAATTCGCCCAGGCGATATTATAAAGGTTAAAGTTACAGCTGTAAAACCTTATGGTGCTTTTATAGAAACACGAGATAAAATGGTTGGTCTAATACATATTTCTGAAATTACAAATTGTTTTATATTCGATATAAGTAGTTATATAAAACAAGATGAGATTTTAGAAGTTAAGGTCCTGTCAATTAAAGATAATAAGATTAATGCAACATTAAACTTTAAACAAAAAAAAGCCACTGACAAAAAAGAAATCAATAGTTTAGATACTTTAAATTTCGAGTATGGATTTGATACGCTAAAACAAAATATGAAGCTTTGGCAAAAGAAAGCTATGTTCGAAATGAGAAATTCTAAGTAAAATCTATTGACAAATATAATTTATCTGTTTATAATGAACATAAATATCTATGAAGTTTAGGAATTAAAAGTTAGAAATATTATTTAAAAGAGAGAATCTAGTGGTGAAAAGGATTCATAATATGACTTTTATGCTACCTATGTAGTACTTCATCGGCAATCAAGCCGTTATAAAAACTAATGAGGAGTACAGTGTACTCGAATTAGGGTGGTAACACGATTATTGTCGTCCCTTGTGTAATTTAGTTTACACAGGGGGTTTTTTATTTTATTTTGTTAGCTTGAAAGGAGAATATAAATGAAACAACTAACATCAACACAAATTAGAAGAATGTATTTAGATTTCTTCGTAGAAAAAGGACACAAAATTGAACCAAGTGCATCTTTAGTACCGGTTGATGATCCTACTTTACTATGGATTAACTCAGGAGTAGCAACTCTGAAAAAATATTTTGATGGACGTGAGATTCCAGAGAATCCAAGAATTACTAACTCACAAAAATCTATTAGAACTAATGATATTGAAAATGTCGGTAAAACAGCTCGACACCATACATTCTTCGAGATGTTAGGTAACTTCTCAATTGGTGACTACTTCAAAAATGAAGCAGTACCTTGGGCATGGGAATTCTTAACTTCTGAAAAATGGTTAGGATTAGAAAAAGAAAAATTATCAGTAACAATTCACCCTGAAGATACAGAAGCATATGATTTATGGCACAAAGTTATTGGGCTTCCTGAAGACAGAATTATCCGTATCGAAGGAAACTTCTGGGATATCGGTGAAGGACCTTCTGGACCTAATACTGAGATTTTCTATGACCGTGGAGAAGATGCTGATACATGGTCACCAAAAGAGGAAATGTACCCAGGTGGAGAAAATGATAGATATCTAGAGGTTTGGAACGTAGTATTCAGTCAATATAACCACAATGCAGATGGTACTTATACTGAACTTCCAGCGAAAAACATAGATACAGGGATGGGATTAGAAAGAATAGTTTCTGTAATGCAAGATGTTCCAACAAACTTTGATACAGACCTATTCATCCCAATTATTAGAGAAATTGAAAAACTTTCAGGTGCGAAATATGGTGTAAATGCAGAACAAGACGTGGCATTTAAAGTTATAGCTGACCACATTAGAACAGTTGTATTTGCTATCGCTGATGGAGCTTTACCATCAAATGAAGGACGTGGATATATACTTAGAAGACTATTACGTCGTGCAGTAAGATTTGCAAAAGTTTTAGGTTTAAACAATTCATTCATGTATAAATTAACTGATGTTGTTGCTGAAATTATGGAAGACTACTATCCAAACGTTAAAGAAAGTGCTAACTTTGTTAAAGACGTTATACTTAAAGAAGAAGATAGATTCCATGAGACATTACATGAAGGTGAAACAATCTTAAATAATATAGCTAAAGAAGTTAAAGATACAACTAAAGTTATCTCAGGGAAAGATGCATTTAAACTTTATGACACATTCGGATTCCCAATTGAATTGACAGAAGAATACGCTGAAGAGTTAGGATTAACAGTTGATATTGATGGGTTTAATGAAGAGATGGAAAAACAAAAAGAACGTGCTCGTTCTTCACGTCAAGATGATTCTTCTATGCAAGTTCAATCTGACTTATATAATAGAATTGTAGGGGATAGTGTATTTACTGGTTATACTAGCCTTACTGACGAAGGAAAATTATTAGCTATCGTTGATAAAGAAGATAATTTATTAGAAAACTATAGAGGCGAAGAGAACGTAAAAGTAGTATTCGATAAAACTCCATTCTATGCTGAAAGTGGTGGTCAAGTAGCTGATAGAGGTTTAGTATTAGCAGAAGGTTTCAAAGCTGAAGTAGTTGATGTTAAGAAACTTCCAGATAAACGTCACATTCACTTAGTAAAAGTACTAGAAGGGGAATTAGTAGTTGGTAAAAAATATAAATTAGAAGTAGATAGAGCTTATAGATTGAATATTGAGAAAAACCATACTGCAACTCACTTATTAAACGAAGCACTTCGTCATGAAGTTGGTTCTCATATTAAACAAGCAGGATCATTAGTAGCTGATGAAAAATTAAGATTTGATATTACGCACTTCGCTCCACTAACTAAAGAAGAAATTGAAAAAGTAGAACAAGAAGTAAATAAACAAATTTGGAATGCATTAGAAATTAAAACAGAAGAAATGCCAATCGCAGAAGCAAGAAAACTTGGTGCTCAAGCATTATTTGGTGAAAAATACGGTGATGTAGTACGTGTAGTTTCTATTGGAGACTATTCAATTGAACTATGTGGTGGTACTCACAATGCTAACAGTGCTGAAGTAGGAATCTTCAAAATTGTTTCTGAATCAGGTGTAGCTGCAGGTGTACGTAGAATTGAGGCTTTAACAGGAAAAGCAGCTTACGAGTATTTAAGAGAACAAGAAGAAACACTTCGTTCTGTTGAAAAATTAACAAAAGCTAATGCTTCTAATGTAGTAGAAAAAGTTTCTGGATTACAATCAGAAATTAAGAAACTAGCTAAAGAAAAAGAAAGCTTACAACAAAAAATTGCTAATGCTGAATTAAACAACTTAGTAAATAATATTAAAGAAGTAAATGGTGTAAAAGTGCTGACAAGCGTAGTTGAATCAGAAAACATGAATCACTTAAAACAACTTGTTGATAATGCTAAGTCTAAATTAGAAAATTATGTAATTGCTTTTGCTTCAGTAAGTGAAGATAAAGTAAACTTTGTAGTAGCTGTAGATAAAGCTATCACTGATAAATACAATGCAGGGAAATTAGTAAATGTTCTTGCTACAGTATGTGATGGACGTGGTGGTGGTCGTCCAGATATGGCTCAGGCAGGTGCTAAGAATAAAGATAATATCGATAAAGCATTCGAAGAATTATTAGCTAATATTTAATATTTAAAAAGAGTGATAATAGGGAAGGGATTACCTATAAAGAATAGTTTTAATGATTAACTATTTTAAGGGAATCTCTCCCTTTTTTCTTGAAAATATGGTATAATTAATAGGATTATTATGGACAAATAATAATTTAATATTAGTTTGTACTAGTATTAAATATAATTTTGGAGGAAATGAAAATGGAAACTAAAAAATTAGGAAAAGTAGAAATCAACCCGAATGCGTTAGAAGTTATTGCAAATATTGCAGCAACTGAAGTAGAAGGTGTTTCAAAATTATTAGGAAAAAAAGTTTACTCTCGTGGAGTAGAATTAGAATTTGCTGGAAGTGAATTAGTTATCGATGTATATTGTAATTTAAAATCAGGATTCTCTGTAGCTAAAACAGCAAGAAAAATTCAAGAAAATGTAAGAAATTCAATATTTAATATGACAGAGATTAATACTAAAACTGTAAATGTTAATATAATTGGAATTGATTTTTAATTTAGGAGATATAAATGAAGAGCAGACATGAACTTAGAGAAGCGGTTTTTAAAATTTTATTTCAGGTAGAAAATACTGAACTAGATTTTATTGAACTATTAGATTTAGAACAAGAAGAAATTTCTACAAGTATTTATGTAAATAAGACATTAACTGAGATTATTGAAAAGAAAGATGAAATTGATGAAGTTATTTCTAATAATTTAAAAGACTGGAAATTAGAGCGTTTATCAAAAATGGATAGACAAATACTACGTATTTCAGCTTATGAAATACTTTATAGTGATATTCCTTATAAAGTTTCTATCAATGAAGCTGTTGAACTTTCAAAAAAATATAGTGAAAAAGATGAAAGTTATAAATTTATTAATGGAGTATTAAAAGGAATTGTAGAAAATTCAACAAAATAAGAGGTAAAGTTAGATGGAAGAGAGAACATATCTAACCGTTACAGCATTAAATAAATATATTGAGAGAAAGTTTTTATTAGATCCGTACTTAGGGGAAATATATATAAAAGGTGAAATCTCAAATTTTAAAATTCACAATAACAATAATATATATTTTTCAATAAAAGATGAAAATACTAGAATAAATGCAGTATGGTTTGGAGCAAAATCAAAAGATTTTAAAGATGGTGATACAGTTCTAATAAAATCAAAAATTAACTATTATTTTCCGCGAGGAGAACATAATCTTTTAGTTACTGATATGAAAAAAGACAGAATTGGTGAATTATATCAAAAATTTTTAGAACTGAAAGAAAAGTTAGAAAAAGAAGGGTTATTTCTACCTCAATATAAAAAACAAATACCTAGTTTTTCTCAAAATATAGCTGTAGTTACAGCTAAAACAGGAGCGGCTGTCCAAGATATTACTAGAACGATACAACGTCGTTTTCCAATAGCTAAAATAAATATTTATTCTACACTAGTTCAAGGTGAGAACTCAGTACAAGATATAGTTAAAAATATTAAACTAGCTGATGATGGTTCTAATGATGTAATTATACTAGGCCGTGGTGGTGGTTCAATAGAAGATCTTTGGAGTTTTAATACTGAAGAAGTCATTAGAGCTATATTTAACTGTAGAACACCGATAGTAACCGGTATAGGTCATGAAACTGATACTACACTTGCTGATTTTGTATCAGACAGAAGAGCTTCGACTCCAACAGCAGCTGCTGAACTAGTAACACCAAATATTGAAGATATAAAAAATAGAATATCATTTAATTATGATAAATTAACGAATACTATAAACTATATTCTTCAAAATTATAAAAATAGAATTAGTAATAGCGAAAATAATCCGTACTATAAAAACTATTCAAAAATATTTGTGGAGTATAGAAGAGCAGTTGAGTTATTAGAAAAAGAACTTAGCAAATCATTGCAAATTCTAGTTAAGGATAAGAGAAATGACTTATTAATATTAAAAGATAAGTTCATAGAATTTGACTTGTTAGCTAGATTTAAAGAAGAATTTACTAATGGGGTTAATCGATTAGAGGCGAACTCACCACTAAATATCATGAAAAAAGGATATTCAGTAGCATTTTTAAATGATGAAAAAATAACTTCAATTGAAAATGTACAAATAGGTGATGACATATCAGTTAAATTAGCTGATGGTAGCCTAGAATGTAAAGTTAATAATATATCCGATAAAGGAGTTAAGTAATGAGTAAAGAAAATTTTGAAACAAGTTTAATGAATTTAGAAAGAATTGTTGCAGAATTAGAATCTGGAAAATTATCATTAGAAGATTCATTAGAACGTTATAAACATGGAATTGATTTAATTAAAAATTGTAATGATTTAATCAGCAATGCCGAAAAAGAAGTAGCTAAATTAACTAAGGATTTCAAAGAAGATGAATAATTTTAAAAACTTCATAGAAGAAAACAAAGATCAATTAAATAGTTTCGCTAAAGAGTATATTGAAAATTTAGATATGCCTGATATTTTAAAAGAATCTATTACTTATTCATTGGTAAATGATGGTAAGAAAATCAGACCGTTATCATTCTTATATTTATTAAAATATTATGAAGTAGATTATACTAAGTATTTTGATATAGCTCTTTCTATAGAGTTAGTTCATACATATTCATTAGTACATGATGATTTACCAGAAATGGATAATGATGATTATCGTTGGGGGAAACTTACGAATCATAAAGTTTTTGGTCAGGATCTTGCTGTACTTACTGGTGATGCTATGCTTACTTTAGCGTTTGAAGCTCTTAGTGATTCTAATATTGAGCCTGATTTAAAAGTTAGATTAATAAAACAATTCGCTAATTATTCTGGAGCTATGGGTATGATAGCAGGACAAGTATATGATGTAAAACAAAAAAATTATAAGGTTGATGCTGACTATTTAAGAAAAATGCATAGCCTGAAAACAGGTCGCTTAATTGAACTACCAATGGATTTTGCTTGCTTAGTAGCTGATAAATATTGTGATTATGAAGATGTTAAAGAATTTGGGAAACAGTTAGGTATAGCATATCAGATAAAAGACGATATTCTTGATTATTATGGTGATTTTGAAAAAATAGGAAAACTACCAAGCGACGAAGATATGATTACTTATCTAAGCTTCTATGGTATTGAAGAATGTGAAGAATTACTTCAAAAACATACTGAAAATGCTATAAATATAGCTAATAAACTAAACAATAGTCTATTAGTTGATTTTGCGAATTATTTATTGAAACGAGATAAATAATATATAGTCTAAAATAAAAAATAAATCTCTTCTAAAGTTTTATATCATCTTTATAAGGGATTTATTTCATTTTCTATTTCTATTTAAAAACCACGAGAGTTTAGGGGTAAACTTCGTGGTTTTTTACAGTTATTATATTAGTCTAACTTTAGGGAATTAGAAACTCTTATAACTAATATAATTAAAATGTTGACTGTAGATTACTGGCACAAACATGAGGATTACTTATAATTGTAAAACTAAAAGTAGTTTGCTTCTACAGGTGACAAATTAACACTGCACTATTTTGAAATAATCAAAAGTGAGTTCTAAAATTAACCCTAAATATAAAGTAAAAATACTTTACATAATTATTATACTAAAAATAAGTGTAAATTTAAAGTATTTGTGTAAATTTTATCGATGAAAATGTTTTTATAATTTATTTCAAATTTTAAAACTTTAATTTAAACCTATTTAATGATAAAATTAATTAAAAGATTATAAATTTTTTGTAAGTGGAGTTGAAATTGGATGAAAGTTTTAGTAGCGGTTAATGAATTTAAGGGTTCTTTATCTTCATATGAAATAGGAGAAATTATATCAAAAAAAATTAATAAAACTTTTGGTGATTATGAAGTGGAAATGGAAGTTGTTGCTGATGGTGGAGATGGTTTCTTGAATTTATTTAAAAACTTTGAAAAGAAACAATTTAAAACTATAAATGCTGCTCAAAAAGAGTGTAAAGCCAATTATTTAATGAATATTGAAACTAAAGAGGCAGTTATTGAAGTTGCAGAAGTTATTGGTATTAAGCAATTAACTGAAGACCAAAAAGATCCGTATAAAGCATCTACAGTTGGTTTAGGTAAATTAATCTCTCATTTATTAGATCAAGGGATTGAAGATTTTATTATAGGTTTGGGTGGTAGCGCAACAAACGATTGTGGTATTGGAATGCTAAGTGAACTTGGAATAAGATTTGTTGGTAAAAATGGTGAAATTTGTCAACATGGAATAAGTGAACTTAAAAAAATAGAGAAAATTGACTATAGTTGTAAAAATAAAAAGTTAGAGAAAGCCAAATTTACTATAATTAGTGATGTTAATAGTCCCTTATATGGTCAGAAAGGTGCTACTTATGTATATTCAAAACAAAAAGGATTAAAAGAAGAAGACTTTATACAAGTTGATGAAGTAGTAGAAAACTTCGCTAAACTAGTTTCAAAGGAGTTAGGAAAGGACTATTCGTCTTATGAAGGAAGTGGAGCAGCAGGTGGATTAGGTTTTGCATTCTTATCTTTTTTAACCTCTTCTATTCAATCTGGTTCTAGTTTTATGATTAACTACTTAGATATAGAGCAAAAAATTCAAGAGGTTGATTATTTAATAACTGGGGAAGGAAAATTAGATAGACAAAGTTATATGGGGAAAGCACCTATAGAATTGGCTAGAATTGCGAAAAAATATGATAAAAAAGTAATTTTCTTGGCTGGTAGTATTATTGATAAAGAACTATGCAATCTAAGTGATGAAGATAAAAAAGTAGTAGATGTTTCATTTTCTATTCAAAGAGAATTGCTTACTTTAGAAAATGCCATGGATAAGACGATTGCTAAAAGTAATATAGAAAGGACAATTGAACAAATATTTAGAGTATTGGAGTTTTATAATGAATAAAAAAAATAATATTTTAATGGGAATATTTTGTATAATTGTTGCAGGATTTGGATTTTCTCTAATGGCGCTATTTATAAAACTTGCTGGGAATTTACCTTCTATGCAAAAAGGATTTTTTAGAAATATTATCGCTGTTGGAATTTCATCAATACCGTTAATTAAACACTGGAAGTCAATTAACTTTCCAAAAGGAAAATTATCATGGAGTGTATTAATATCACGTAGTGTTTTTGGGACGATTGGACTCGTATTTAACTTTTATGCAATAACGCATATAAGTCTCGCAGACTCTACGATTATACAAAAGTTATCACCATTTGTAATTTTAATATTGTCATACATATTCTTTAAAGAAAAAATGACAAAATTTCAAATGATTGCTATAGTTATCGCATTTATAGGTGTAGGATTTATAATTAAACCAAGTGGGGATGGTTTTGTTAGTATGGGAGCACTAGCAGCACTATTAGGAGCTTTTTGCTCAGGTATTGCATATACCTGTGTGAGATACTTAGGTACGCATAATGTGTCGGGAGAGTTTATTATTTTCTTCTTCTCAACATTATCTACTTTATTATTATTACCTTATCTAATTTTTGATTATAAGGTTATGACAATGTATCAACTTTCTATGCTAATATTAGCTGGAGCTTCAGCAACAATTGGCCAATATGGTGTAACTTTTGCATATAAATACGCAGCAGCGAAAAATATATCTGTTTTTGATTATTCACAGGTGCTATTTTCTGGGATTTTAGGTTTTATATTCTTCAACGAGTTACCAGACTTGCAAAGTTTGATAGGATATATTATAGTTATTTCTATAGGAATAATTTTAGTGAAAAAAAGTAAATAAAGAGGTATTAAATGAAAAGAAAAAATATTGATATACTGGTAGTTGCTATTCTTGTTATTTGTACTGTAGTATTATATGTGGTTCATAGTAATAAAGAACTACTATTTAATTACTCGAACAAGAGTACTAATAACACTACTAATGTTGAATCGAAAAATGAAAATATAGCAAATGCTCGAGATGGAATTCAAGGTGTTGCTCAACCTTCACCATTTATAACAAGTCCTAATGGTGTTGAGGCTAATCTTCTTCAAAATGCTAATGGAAGTTTAATAGGTCAATTAATCTATTTACAAAGAGAACATTTGCCAGAAGCAGAACAAAAATTATTAGCTAATAATAAAGATGCTACTCAATACGTTCTTGGTTATTTGGCAGGTCAACAAGCTACACCTTTTGAACAGGGCCAAACAGTAGATATAGATAGAAAGTATCCTTATTACATACAATGGGATAAACGATGGGCATATGATAAACTAGGTGGAACTAATATCGCTATTGGGGGATGTGGTCCAACTTGTGTAGCTATGGCTTTAGGAGGAATATTAGATGATAAATCAATAACTCCAAAGAGTATTGCTGAAAAAGAAGATGCCAATGGCTACTTTACTGATGCAGGGACAAAATGGAGCTTTTTCGATTATATAGCTAAAGAATATGGAGTTAAGTCAACAGGTGTTCCATTAAGCAAAGAAGCTATTAATGCAAGTTTAGATAAAGGAAATCCTATTATTGCTTCTGTGCATCCTGGAAAATTCACAACAGTTGGTCATATAATATTAATCACAGCAAAAGATGAGAATGGTAATTATATAATTAATGATCCAAACAGTTATACAAGAACATTGAAAAAATGGTCTTATGATGAATTGAAAACAGAGATTGTAGCTATGTGGGAATTCTCAAAATAGAAAAAAATTTTAAGAACCTTCAATATTAAATATTGGAGGTTTTTTTATTGTATTTATTTTTTAAAAATAGTTTAAGTTATGATTATAATATGTGTTTCAATAGCTATTAATTAGCAATAGTTCTTTCTGTTCAACAAATTTAGCAAACTGATAATTTGATAATAATTATGAAAACCTTTATAATAAATATTATGAAAATAAAGATTATGAGTATTATTATACTTACTTATTAATTGTAAAATATAAAAGATGGAGGAAATAAAATGTCAGTTCTTGATATAAAAAATCTAGAAGTATCAATTAATGAAAAACAAATATTAAAAGGACTTAATTTAGAAATAAAATCTGGTGAAATTCATGCGGTAATGGGACCGAATGGAGCTGGTAAATCTACATTAGCTTCTGCAATTATGGGGCACCCAAAATATGAAGTTGATGGTGGAAGTGTCTTATTAGATGGAGAAGAAGTATTAGAGATGGAAGTTGATGAAAGAGCTCGCGCTGGACTATTTTTAGCTATGCAATATCCATCAGAAGTACCAGGAGTACCAACTTCAGAGTTCATTAAATCAGCAATTAATGCTCAACGTGAAGATAATATTCCTCTAATGCAATACATAAAAAAATTAGATAAAACAATGGAATTTCTAGACATGGATTTAAAAATGTCTCAACGTTATGTAAATGATGGATTCTCAGGTGGAGAAAAGAAACGTAATGAAATTTTACAAATGATGATGTTAGAACCAAAATTTGCTATTCTTGACGAAATTGACTCAGGTTTAGATATCGATGCATTAAAAGTAGTATCAAAAGGTGTTAACAAAATGCGTGGAGAAAACTTTGGTTGCTTAATAATCACTCACTATCAAAGATTATTAGATTATATTGAACCTGATTTCGTTCACGTTCTTATGGATGGAAAAATCGTAAAATCAGGTGGACCTGAATTAGCACTTCGTTTAGAAAAAGAAGGTTATGACTGGTTAAAAGAAGAGGTTTAATATGGAAAATAATAAATTAAAACTAAGTATTAAAACTTTACAAAGCATTTTTTCTAATACAAATGAACCAACATGGTTTTTAAATACTAGAAAATTAGCTTTATATAAAAGTTATACACTACCTTTTCCAAAACTAGAATCTATGGAGTTAGAAAGATGGAACTTATTTAATGTTGATTTTTCAACTCTAAGATTAGAAAGTGAAGGAAATTTAGATTTAACTGAATATGGTATTAATAGTGATGATTTTGCTGTAATCCAAAAAAACAACACTATTTTACACATTAATATTCCAGAAAAATATGCTGATAAAGTAATTATTAAAGATATATTTACAGCAATGAATGATGATCATATAAAAGATAGTTTTATGAGTGTAGTTGACTATGCAGAAAGTAAAGTAACAGCTATTCACTATACACTATTAAATGCTGGTTTATTCATTGATGTTAAGGATAATACCGTAATTGAAGAACCGCTTCAATATATTGTTATTTCAGATAAAGAACAAAGTTTATTTAACCATGTTACTATCCAAGTTGGTAAGAACTCTAAATTTAACTTTATCGAAAACTACGTAAATAACCAAAAAGAAGATAAAGATCCATTCAGCTTAGTGTCTGAAGTTGTAGCTCATGAAGGAGCGCAAATTAACTATAGTTCTATTACAAACCAACCAGGTAAAAAACGTGGTACTATTTTACGTCGTGGATTAACTTATAGAGATTCGTTAATTAACTGGAATGTAGCTGCTATGGATGAAGCAGATGTATATCACGATAATACAACAAACATTCTAGGGGACGGATCTGAAGCAAACCTTAAGATTGTTACTTTAGGAGTTAAAGAACAAAAAACTTACTTTAACAGTGAAGTAGTTAACCAAGGATTAAGTAGCAAAGGTGATATCCTTCAACACGGTGTATTACTGGATAGATCTCATATTGTATTTAACGGTGTAGGATTTATCGTTAAAGGAGCAACAGGTTCTAACGCTTATCAAAGTTCAAGAATGCTGACACTTTCATCTGAAGCAAAAGCTGATGCAAATCCAATGCTATTAATCGACGAAAATGATGTTATGGCAGGTCACGGTGCTTCTCTTGGGCGTATTGATGAAGAGCAATTATACTACTTACAAAGTAGAGGATTAACAAGAAAAGAATCAAGTAGATTACTAGTTCATGGGTTCTTATCACCTGTAATCTCAGAATTAACAGTAGATAAAATCAAAGAGCTTGTAACAATTCTTATTGATGAGAAAATTAACAATAACGAGAGTGAGTAATAATGATAGATTTTAATAAATATAGAGAAGACTTTCCTATATTAAATAGAAAGATATCGGGTAATGATTTGATATTCTTCGATAACGGAGCTACTACACAAAAACCAAATCAAGTAATCGATGCTATATCAGATTACTATAGAAATTATAATTCAAATATTCATAGATCTGTTTATACATTAGGTGATGAATCTGAAAAAATCTATGAAGGTTCAAAAGAGCTAGTAAGAGAATTTATTAATGCTAATAGCTATGAAGAGATAATCTACACTAGCGGAACTACTGAGGGCTTAAATTTCGTAGCAAGAATTTTAGAACAAGATGTTAGTGAAGGCGATGAGATTATTCTTACTTATATGGAACACCACGCTAATATTATTCCTTGGCAACAACTAGCTAAACGTAAAAATTTGGTTTTAAAATACTTAGAACTAGATGAAGAAGGAAGAATTAGTATTGAGCAATTGAAAGAGTTTATTACAGAAAAAACTAAAATTGTTTCAATATGTCATGCTTCTAACGTATTAGGAAATATTAATCCGGTTTACGAAATTGGAGAATTATTAAAAGATAAAGAAATTTATTTCGTAGTAGATGCTGCCCAATCAGTACCACATTTAAAGATTGATGTACAAAAGATGAATTGTGACTTTTTAGCTTTTAGTGCACATAAGATGTGTGGACCTACTGGTATAGGTGTTCTTTATGGTAAGAAAACTTTACTAGAAAAATTCGATCCTGTAGAATTTGGTGGTGGAATGATAGGTATTGTTGAAGAGACTTCAGCAACATGGGCTATTCTTCCTGACAAGTTTGAAGCGGGAACACCACTTTTAGCTGAAGCGGCTGGACTAGCTGCAACTATTAAGTATTTAAATAGTGTTGGATTAGAAAATATTGAGAAGTATACTAAAGAACTTACAAAGTATATGTATACGGAACTTTCTAAAATAGATAATATAGAAATTTATGGTGTGAAAAATATTGAAGATAGAGTTTCATTGGTATCTTTTAACTTAGTAGGCGTTCACCCTCATGACTTAACAAGTTTCTTAGATGAAAAAGGAATTTGTATAAGAGCAGGTCACCAATGTACACAACCATTATTAGAAAAATTAGGAACTTACTCGGTAGCGAGAGCGAGTCTATATTTATATAATACAAAAGAAGAAATAGATTTCTTTATTCAAACTTTAAAAGAAACGAAGGAGTTTTTTGAAAATGAGTTTTAGTGATTTAAAAAGTTTATATAAACAAGTAATCTTAGATCATAGTAAGCATCCTAGAAATAATGGGGAAATAGAGAGTAGTTATAAGTTGGAGATGTTGAACCCTTCTTGTGGTGATAAAATAACAGTTAGTATAAAATTAGTAGATGATATTATTGAAGATATTAAATTTATAGGAACTGGTTGTTCGATTTCATTAGCTTCTGCTTCAATGTTAACAGAAGAATTAAAAGGTTTATCAGTAGAAAAAGCTAATGCCAAGATTAAAGACTTTTTAAATATGATTATGGGAAATAAATTTAATGAAGAAAATTTAGAAGATAGTATTTCTTTACAAAATATTTCTCAACTTCCAGCTAGGGTTAAATGTGCAACTCTTGCATGGAAAATTACAGAAAAAATATTAGAAGAAAATAAATAGAAGAAGGAGTGATTGCATTGAATAAAAATGAAGAAATGTTTACCGATTATCAGTATGGATTTTCAGATAAAGATGTATCTATATTCAAAACTGATAAAGGATTAACAAAAGAAATAGTTAAAACAATTTCTGAAAGAAAAGAAGAACCTAAATGGATGTTAGAATATCGTTTAAATGCATTAAAAGAGTTCTATAGAATGCCAATGCCTACATGGGGTGGAGACTTATCTGAAATTGATTTTGAGGACTTAACATACTATGTAAAACCATCAGAAAAAACAGAACGTTCATGGGATGAAGTACCAGAAGAAATTAAAAATACTTTTGAAAAACTTGGTATTCCAGAAGCTGAACAAAAATATCTTGCAGGGGTTTCTGCACAATATGAATCAGAAGTAGTTTATCACAATATGCATAAACAATTCGAAGAAAAAGGAATTATCTTTGAAGATACTGATACGGCATTAAAAAATCATGAAGAAATCTTTAAAGAATATTTCTCAAAAGCCGTTGATTTTAATGATAATAAATTTGCTGCATTAAACTCAGCAGTATGGTCAGGTGGTTCATTCATCTACTGTCCAGAGAATGTATCAGTAGAAGCACCGCTTCAAGCATACTTCAGAATTAACAGTGAAAAAATGGGGCAGTTTGAGCGTACATTAATTATTATTGAGAAAAACTCTTCTCTACATTACGTAGAAGGTTGTACAGCTCCAACTTACTCAGCAAGTTCACTACATGCAGCTGTAGTAGAAATCTTTATCAAAGAAAATGCTCGTTTCAGATATACTACTATTCAAAACTGGTCAACGAACGTTTATAACTTAGTTACTAAGCGTGCGATTGTTGAGAAGAATGGTACTATGGAATGGGTAGATGGAAACTTAGGTTCTAAATTAACTATGAAATATCCAGCGTGTATTTTAGTTGGAGAAGGAGCAAGTGGAAGTACACTATCTATAGCTATGGCTAGTGAAGGACAAGTACTTGATGCAGGTTCTAAGATGATTCACTTAGCGCCTAGAACATCATCTACTGTTGTTTCTAAGTCAATGTCTCGTCGTGGTGGTAAAGTTAACTACCGTGGATGGATTCACTTCGGTAAAAACTCTGAAGGTTCACGTTCAAACATTGAATGTGATACTTTAATCTTAGATGAATACTCAACATCTGATACTATTCCTTACAACATCGTTAAAAATTCTAATGTATCTTTAGAACACGAAGCAAAAGTATCTAAAGTATCTGAAGAACAACTATTCTACTTAATGAGTAGAGGTCTTGATGAAGGACAAGCTACTGAAATGATAGTTATGGGATTCATCGAACCATTTACCAAAGAACTTCCTATGGAATATGCTGTTGAATTAAACAGATTAATTTCTTTTGAAATGGAAGGATCGATAGGATAATATAAAAAAAAATATATATATATAAATTTAAAGATTGTTAATGTAATTTAAACATTGTAAATATTAGTATAATTATTAATTTTATAGTTTTAAAAGCCTATACAATTTTAAAATAGATTATTATTATCTATAAATATATATAAAATAAATAAAAAATTAGTAAGTGGTTAAAAAACTCTTTAAATATACTTTTATAGCAAGTAAATATGTGGTACTATATGATTGTGATATGAAATTAAATCTACCACAAGACAGTTAGAAGACTTATTTAATAAATAATGAATAAATTGATTATAAAATATACTTAAATCAGAATTATTATTTTGATAAAAGTTAATTTTGTAATCTTTTTATTTTATGTCTAATAACACTTGATATAGAAAAATTACTAGATTTATGTTAATATTATAAGTGAAATATAAATAATAAATTATATGTAGAAATGATATCATGAAGTATAGGAGCTTAGTTATGGATAACAATAATCAAAGATATAATAATAACGAATCTAACAGTGGTTATCAAAATAAGAATCAAAATTATTATGATAATTTTCAAAACCAGGAATTTATAGATTATAATGAATCTAATTATGACCAAAGTCAAATTTATAATGAAAATTATCAAAATCAAAATATGTATAACGATCAGTATAATCAAAATACTAATTTTAATGACAGCTTTCAAAATCAAGATATGCAGGGCTATACCAATTATTATAATCAGGGAACAAATGATTACGATATAAATTATCAAGATCAAAACATGAATTATAATACTCAGCAGTATCAAGAAAGTTATAATGTTTATAATGATAATAATCAGTTTGCTAACAATAACCAAGGATATTACGAACAAAATGATAATAATTTTAATCAGGTATATGAAGAATACGCTGAGCCTAAGAGAAGAACAGGTATAATACTCTTAGTTGGTTTTTTAATTATTGGGCTTATAGCTATCTCTGGTTATTTTGCTTATAATAAATACGTATTAAATAAAAAGTCGGTAGTTGATCTTAATCAATATGAAATAGAATTTAAGCCTTATGGAACTGATGGGGATGGAACTGCATCAGCAGATATTAAGAAAATTCCAACAATAGAAAACGTAGATGGAAGTGTAACACAATTTTTACAAGAGCCTACTATAACTTATAGTAAATCAAATAATTTAAAGAATGGAGAAAAGGTTGAAGTTACAATAAGTCTAAGTAAATCTTCAGCTGATGCTAAAAAACTTGAACTTAAAGGTGAATTTAAACGATCTTACACTGTAAGAGGATTAAGTGAAAAATCTAAAGATAACAGCAGTAGTAAAGATAGTAAGTCTAATTCAAGTAGTATAGTACTTAGAGAAGATAGTTCGGTAAATACAAAAGAATTAACTGATACGCAAGTTGGTAACTGGGCGAGAGCTATCTATATTAAAGACTTTGCTCGTAATTCTTCTACATCTGATTTTTCATATGATGTATGGTTAGGTAGTGATCATTTAGCTTATGCTAATTTAAAACGCAATGGAAGTGTTGTAGGGAAGTATAGAGTTAATGCAAGAGGCGAACTTGAACAATATGATAATGGTGGTTGGTCTATAGTTAGTAGTACATATACTTCTTAAATATTAATTTAATCAAAATATTTTCATATTCATTTTAAATCTATAAAAACTAATAAAACTGATAACTAAAATATAGATAGCGTATTCTAGTTATAAGTTTTTTTGTAAATTTTTTTATAAAAAATTATAAATAACTCTTGTAATTAATTATATTTAATGAGATAATATTATATATAATGCAAATAGAGTAAGAGGAGATATATACTTATGACAAAGATACTAGCTATTAACTCAGGAAGTTCATCTTTAAAATTTCAATTATTTGAAATGCCTGAAGAAAAAGTTATTACTAAAGGACTAGTTGAAAGAATCGGTATTGAAAACAGTGTATTCACTATCGAGTTCAACGGTGAAAAAAATAAAGAAACATTAGATATTCAAAACCACGATGTAGCGATTGAAATGTTACTTGAAAAATTAACTAAACTAGGTATAGTTAAAGATGTAAAAGAAATCGAAGGTGTTGGGCACCGTGTAGTTCATGGTGGAGAGTTCTACGATGCTTCTGTATTAGTAAATGATGAAGAGCTAGCTAAAGTAGATTCAATTGAAGACTTAGCGCCTTTACATAACCCAGCGAATATTAAAGGTGTTCGTTCATTCCAAAAAGAATTACCAGGTGTTCCAAACGTATTAACATTTGATACTGCGTTCCACCAAAGTATGCCTAAATCAACATACATGTATGCTGTACCAAGAGAATTCTATGAAAAATATGGAGTTCGTAAATATGGTGCTCACGGAACTAGTCACAGATATATTGGAGAAAAAGTTGCTGAAATTTTAGGAAAAGATCCTAAAGAATTAAAAACAATTTCATGCCACATTGGTAACGGAGCTTCAATTTGTGCTATTAAAAATGGTAAATCATATGACACATCTATGGGATTCACTCCATTATCTGGATTAGTAATGGGTACTAGAACTGGTGATATTGACCCAGCGACAATTCCTTACATCGCTCAAAAAACAGGTTTATCTCTTGAAGAAATCGTGCGTATTTTCAACTTTGAATCAGGATTAAAAGGTGTATCTGCACTTTCTTCTGACTTACGTGACGTTGAAGATGTAAGAGATACAAATCCACATGCTGCTGAAGCTATTGATGTATACATCAACAGAATTAAAGAATATGTTGGAGCATACGCTGCAGCTATGAATGGTGTAGATGCTATCGTATTCACTGCTGGTGTTGGTGAAAATGCTACATGGGTACGTGAAGAAGTATTAGAAGGTTTAACTTTCCTAGGTGTACAAGTTGATAAAGAGAAAAACAATGTGCGTGGAAAAGTTGCAGAGATTTCTACAGCAGACTCAAAAGTTAAAGCTTTCGTAATTCCAACAGATGAAGAAGTTATGATTGCTAGAGATACTTATAACTTATCTAAATAATAGTAAGAGATTAACAGGGCTGGGGGTTCTCCAGCCCTTTAATATTTTGAAAGGATATTATGGAAATAAATAACTTTAGAAAGAAATTTAACGGTGCTATAGATGTACTAGAAAAATTCAATAAAGAAGGTTATGAAGCATATTTCGTAGGAGGCTGTGTAAGGGATTTTTTACTTGGGTGTGAATTTTCAGATATTGATATAACTACGAATGCTTTGCCAGAGGAAGTTAAAACAATCTTTAGAAAAAGTATTGATACAGGAATTCAACATGGGACTGTTACTATCTTAGTAAGTGGAGAAAGTTATGAGGTTACTACCTTTAGGACTGAAGATGATTATATTGATCATCGAACACCAGAAAAAGTAGAGTTTGTTAGTAATCTAAGAGAGGATCTTGATAGACGAGATTTCACTATTAATGCTATGGCTTTAGATAGTAAAGGTAAACTTTATGATTATCACAATGGAAAAAAAGATTTAACTAATAAAATAATAAAAACTGTAAATAATCCTAATGAAAGATTTTTTGAAGATGCTTTAAGAATGTTAAGAGCTTTTCGTTTCTCGTCGAAGTTAGGGTTTGAAATTGAGGATAGTACATTAGTTGCTATAAAGAAGAATGCTGAACTTATTAAGTTTGTTTCGATAGAGCGTATAGTAAATGAATTTAAAAAATTACTAGCTGGTATTGGAAGTAAACGTAGTTTAGAATTATTGCTTGATAGTAAGTTAAATACTTATATACCTTTTCTAAATGACATTATTAGTATTGTTGATTGTTCTAAATATACATTTTGTCAAAGTTTATATATTTTAGCAAAATTAAATAATATTTCTTTTGAAAAATTGAGAGATTTAAAACTATCAAATAAAGAAATTAAAAAAATTAAAGAATACGAGAGAATTAATCTAGAATTTCTTGATAATATATCATTAGAACTTATTCTATATAAATATGATAAGGATGATATTTATTTTATAGTTGATTATTTTGGTTATTGTGATAAAAAAGATATCGATATAATTAATTTACCTATAAGTTCATTTTATGATATAGATATAACTTCAACGGAGATTATTAATATAATAGATAAATCACCTGGTCCATGGATAAAGGAAGTTACAAAAAAATTAGAAGAAGCTATTTTATTAAATAAAATAAATAATACTGAAAATAATATAGTAGATTTTCTGAAAAAAATAAGAGATAATATATAAATATAGTGAAAGTGAGGTGAGAGAATAAATGGATAAGATATTTTGTGTAGTCGATATTGAATTAACAGAAGATAAAGAAATTATACAGTTTTCTGCAACAAAACTTGATCAAGAGTTTAAAGAGTTAGAGTCTATAAATTATTATATTAAGCCTAAAAAGCAAGTTTCATCTTTTGTTACTGAGTTAACGGGAATAAGCAATGAAATGCTAAGTGAAAAAATGTATTTTGAAGAAGTAGCATATGAATTATATGAATTTATAAAAAACGATATACTCGTGTGTCATGGGTTACCTTCTGATTATGTGATTTTGAAAAAAAGATTTCATGATGTCGGTATTAGATATAATTCAAAAATGTCTTTAGACACTGTTGAATTAGCAAGACTATTTATGCCTACTCAAGAAAGTTATAAATTATCTGATTTGTCAAATTCTCTCAACCTTTATGCTGGCGATAAATACCATAATGCAGCAGTTGATGTCAAAGTAACAGTAGCATTACTAAAAGAAATTTCTAAAAAAATAGCGAATATTAATTTAAATAACTTTAAAAAGATTGAAGTACTTTTAGAAAAAATCGATTATAATACATTAAAATTTGCTAGGTATTGTAAAAGTAAATTTAATGATAAAAAAAGTAGTAAAGGTGATTTTATTTGTTTTCACGATGTTGATTTTAAAAAAGTCTCTTATGCGATTAATACAAAGAAATTTAATAATAAATTTATTCTATTTTCTTCAATAAATGAACAAAATTATATAGAAAACTTTAAAATTTCTAATTATGTTATTTTAAAAGAAAAAAGCAATTATGTTCCATTAAATGTTTTTAAATTATTTCCTAAAAAAGAAGATTTAAATTTAGATAAACTTTTAATTAAGTTATATGTATGGATATTAGAAACAAACTCAGGTGATTTTAATGAGTTAAACTTGCTTTATCTTGAAAAAATGTATATAGAAAATATTAAAAATGGTGTTTTAATTAGTTCGAAATCTTATTATTTCGATGAGAAAAAGAAAGCAGCGGAAACTTGTGAAAATATTGTTACAAATTATAATTCTATTGAGTATTTATTAGAAAATGATAATTTTAAAAATTATACTTACATATTTGAAAATAAGAAAATCTTAGGTCGTGAACTAGATTCAAAAAATACAAAAGATTATTTCTATAAAAATGTTGTTGTTGAACTAAATGTTGTTATCTCTAGAAATCTTAAAGATAAAAGCATAAAAATGATTAGAAATAACATTGATGGGCTAGTTAAATTTTTGCATGAAATGTATATTTCAGAAAGTTTATTCTTATATAATGACAGTTTAGGCTTTATTTTACAAGATGTTGAAGCAATATTAAATGATATAAAGGCATATAAAAGTGATTTGCCAATTTCTTATAAATTTATGAGAAAATTAAAAAATGTACTTACTAATTCTAAGAATACCTATAAATTTATTGTTCTTAATCAAGAAAATAGTCTTAAATTAACTGTAGTAGATGATAAAAAAGTTAAAGGTTTAATTAATGTTGTTCACTCAAGAAAGCACAAGTATTTAAATTTAAAAGCAAAAACCCATTATATTTATAGCAATGGAGATGAGGAACTTTCGAATTCAAAAGGGACAGGTTCAATATTATATGTATTTGAAAGTAATAAATATAAGGATTTATATTTTAATAAAAGAGAAAAAAGAAGTTATATAAAATATTATAATTTCTCAATAAAGGATAATTTTAACGAATTATATAATGAAGTTATAAAAAATAATAAAATATCATACAGATGTTACGCGACGAAGGATATTCTGGAGTATCGTTACTATCTTAAAAATATGTTTGAAAGTATTATAGTTTTTCGAGATTTAGAACATTAGATGAGAAAAATAAAAACACATAATTAAAAAAATAGTAAATTTATGTTATAATATAAATAGTTTTTATATATAATATATTACAATTTAAAATTGAACAAAACATTAATTAAAATTAGGAGGGACTGTAAGTTGAACATTAACAATTTAAAAGAACAACTAGGTCAAAAAGTAACTCTTGGTGCATGGATTGCTAACAAGAGAAGCAGTGGTAAAATTGCATTTTTCCAATTAAGATATGGAGCTGGATTTATTCAAGCTATCGCTTTAAAAGAATCTTTAGGTGAAGAAAGATATCAACAATTACGTCACTTACCACAAGAAACTTCATTAAAAGTAACAGGATTAATTAAAGAAAATGAAAGAGAACTTTCTGGAATTGAGTTAGAGATTGAAGATTTTGAAGTTATTTCTGAGGCTATAGATTACCCAATTACTCCAAAAGAGCACGGTGTTGAATTTTTAGCAGACAATCGTCATATTTGGATTCGTTCTAAAAAACAACATGCTATTTTAACAATTAGAAACCAAATTATTAAATCAACTTATGATTTCTTTGAAAAAGAAGGTTTCTTAAAAACTGATCCACCAATCTTAACTTCATCAGCTCCAGAGGGAACTACAGAATTGTTTAACACTAAATACTTTGATGAAGAAGCATATCTTTCTCAATCAGGTCAATTATATTTAGAAGCTACTGCAATGGCGTTTGGTAAAGTATTTTCATTTGGACCTACATTTAGAGCTGAAAAATCTAAAACTCGACGTCACTTAATTGAGTTCTGGATGATTGAAGCTGAAATGGCTTTCTGTAATCACAATGAGAGTTTAGCATTACAAGAAGCATTTGTTAATCATTTATTAACTGATGTATTGGAAAAATGTCAAGAACAATTAAAAGTACTTGGACGTGATTTAGAAGCTTTAGAAAATGCTAGAGGTGAATTCCCACGTATTAAGTACAAAGATGCTATTAAATTATTAAAAGAAAATGGATTTGATGATATTGAATATGGAGATGATTTTGGATCACCTCACGAAACATTTATAGCTAATAGTTATAATAAACCAGTATTTATTACTCACTGGCCATTAGATATTAAACCATTCTATATGATTGAAGATCCAAACGAACCAGGTGTTGTATTATGTGCTGACTTAATTGCACCTGAAGGATACGGAGAAATTATCGGTGGTTCTCAACGTATTGATGACTACGATAAATTATTAGAAAATATTAAAAAACATGATTTAAATCTTGATGCATATGGTTGGTATTTAGATTTACGTAAATATGGTTCTGTTGAACACGCTGGATTTGGATTAGGTCTAGAAAGAACTGTAGCTTGGATTACAGGTAACGGACACGTTCGTGAAACTGCACCATTCCCTCGTTTATTAAACAGATTGACACCATAGGAGTTTAATATGATCAATATCAATATAAAAGGTCTTTTAGTTGATGCTGATTTCTTAATGAATTATACTTCTCATAACTTATCTGGAGAGGAAGCTATGTTTCTTCTTCAGATAAGTTATTTGACAAATCAAGGAGAAATTCCATTTTCAACGGAAGATTTTAAAGATAAATTAAGTTTACCAGAGGATCAGATTTTCTCCAAATTAGAAAATTTAATAAATAAAGATATAATAGAGGTTTTACCAGATAGTAAAATCAATTTTATAGTATTTAATAATAAAGATGATTATTATACATTACGAGAGCTTTTAAAACTGGTAGAAAGAGTCACAGGGAAAATTTTAACTTCAAAAGAAATGGATATTGTATCATCATGGTTTGATAAGAAATATACAAAAAAAGAAATTGATGAGGCATTAACTATTTCAAAAAATTTAAACTATGTGAACGGTATTTTAAATAATAAAGTTAGTAATGATATACAAAAAGAAAGTGGTAGTAGTTTAGGTTATGACTGGTTTAACAAATAGACAAAAGAAAATAAGAGCAAAAAAAATAATGGAATATTTGGACAAAGTATTTCCTGATGTTGAATGTGAATTAGATTTTTCTAATAATTTAGAATTGATTATTGCTGTATTGTTATCCGCTCAATGTAAAGATGAATATGTTAATAGAGCTACAGTTGGTTTATTTGAGAATTATAAAACAATTGATGATTATGCTGATGCTAAGGTTGAAGATATAGAAAAGTATATTAGAACTTTAGGGTTGTATAAAGCAAAATCAAAAAATATTGTAGGAATGGCTAATATGTTAAGAGATGTTTACGATTATGAAATTCCTCAGACTAGAGAAGAGTTAGAAAAATTACCAGGTGTCGGAAGGAAAACCGCTAATGTTGTTCTATCTGTGGGATTTAATGTTCCTGCAATTGCTGTAGATACGCATGTTGAGCGTGTTGCGAAGATGTTTGGCTTAGCTGAGTTAACTGATAGTCCGCTTCAAGTTGAAAAAAGCCTTATGAGCACTTTCCCTATGGAAAGCTGGGGAAAAATTCATCATCAGCTTATTCATTTGGGTCGATATAAACTTCCAGCAAGAGGTGAACGTACAATTGATCCAGAATTAGAAAAATTATTAGTACTAAAATAAGAGGAGAATTCAGATGTTAATTATATTTATAATAGCAGGTTTCTTAATATTACTAGATCAACTTAGTAAAAATTTCATAGTTAATCATTTTTCATTAGGAGAAAGTAAGGAAGTTATAACTAATTTCTTTAGTATTTCATCTCATAGAAATAGAGGTGCTGCTTGGGGAATTTTACAGGATAGTCGACTATTTTTTATAATAGTTACTATTATTTTTATTGCTATTTTAACTTACTATTTATTTAAACAAAAATATACCCTATCAACATTTGATAAAGGTACTTTTGCTTTAATATATGGTGGCGCAATTGGTAATTTTATCGATAGATTAACTAGACATGAGGTTGTGGATTTTCTAGATTTTAGAATTTTCGGCTATGATTTTCCTATATTTAATTTAGCTGATTGCTTTATTTGTGTAGGAGTACTATTTTTATTATTTAAAATCTACAAAGAAGAAGATAATTAATAATTTAGTGAGAGTTGATTATATAAATCATACTCTCTTTTTTGTTATAATAATAATTATAAAATAAACTTAAAGGAGATTTGAATGTATTATTGCACTTATAAAAGTAAGATAGGTCTTCTATATTTAATTTCTGATGGTCTGCATCTGTGTGGTTGTTATTTAGAAGGTCAAAAGTATTTTCCTGATGAGATTAATAAATATTCGTTTGATGAAGAATTAGAAGTGTTTAATTTGGCAAAGTTGTGGTTAGATAGCTATTTTAAAAATGAAAAACCCAGTTTGGAAAATATACCTATAAAAATAATCGGAACTGATTTTAGAAAAAATATCTGGTCGTTACTTAAAGATATTCCATATGGTGAAGTAGTTACTTATAAGTATCTTTCTAAGAAAGTTGCTGAATTACAGGGGATTAATGGTATGTCACCTCAAGCTGTAGGTGGAGCAGTTGGACATAATCCATTGTTAGTATTTATTCCTTGTCATAGGGTTATAGGTGCTGATGGAAGTTTAACAGGCTATGCTGCAGGATTAGAAAACAAGAAGTATTTATTAAATTTTGAATCTGATAATAATAATTATTAACTAGAGCGCTAAAAACCGATGAATAATAGAAGAATATAAGAAAATATGATATAATTAATAAGATTAAATTCTTTATTAGGAGAAATAAATGAACAATAAAAAGATAGTATTTATGGGAACTCCAAAGTTTGCTGTTCCTGTTTTAGAAATGTTAATTGAAAATTATGGGGTAGATTTAGTAATTACCCAACCAGACAAAAAAGTTGGTAGAAAAAAGGTATTAACACCACCGCCAGTAAAAGTTGTCGCATTAGAGAATAATATTAAGGTATTACAACCTGAAAAAATATCAACAGACGAAGAGACATATAATACATTAAAAGATTTAAACCCTGATATAATTATTACAGCTGCATATGGACAGCTTGTACCGGACAAAATCTTAGAAATCCCAGAACATAAATGTATAAACGTTCACGGGTCATTATTACCTAAATTACGTGGTGGAGCACCTATTCAATATTCGATATTAGAAGATCATAAGAAAACAGGTATCACTATTATGTATATGGTTAAAAAATTAGATGCAGGAGATATGATTTCAAAAGTAGAAGTTAATATTTTAGATAGTGATAACTATGAAACATTACATGATAAACTTTCAGTAGCTGGTCGTGATTTACTAAATGAAACTTTACCGAAAATTTTTAGTGGTGACATTGCACCTGAAAAACAAGATGATGCAGAGGCTACATTTGCAAGAAATATCTTAAGAGAAGATGAGAAGATAGATTGGAATACATCAGCAAGAGAAGTATTTAATAAAGTTCGCGCATTGGATCCTACGCCAGGTGCATTTACTTACTTAGATGGTAATGTTTTAAAAATCTGGACTAGTGAAGTTGTTGAGTTAGATGAACAATCTAGTTACACTAAGGTAGGAACTATTATTAAACAAGATAAGAAAAATATCTATGTTTTATGTGGAAACGGAACAGTACTAAAGGTGAATGAACTTCAAGTATCTGGTAAAAAGCGCATGCCAGTGGTAAATTTTTTATCAAATAAGAAAGATTATGTAGGAACAATCTTAGGTGAAGAAAATGAGTAGCATTAATGCTAGACTTATTGCTTATGAAGTACTTTATACAATCATTCAAGAAGATGGTTATAGTAATATTACATTAAATAAGTACTTTAATCTATATAAGATACAAGAGCAAGATAAGAGATTTATTAGCGAAGTAGTATACGGTACTATAAAAAATAAATTATATCTTGAGCATATTCTTAAAAGCTATTCAAAAGGTAGGGTTAAACCGAAGGTTAAAGTTATCCTATTAATGAGTATTTATCAATTACTGTATATGGATAAAACTCCAAATTTTGCAATTATTGATGAAGCAGTTAAATTGAGTAAAAAAATTGCTGGTAATATAACAGGGAAATTTGTGAATGGTATTCTTAGAAATATTGAACGACATGCTAGTAATTTAGATCTAAAATATAAAAATAAGACAGAACAATTTTGTATCGAAAATAGTTGTCCTGTTGAGTTGTTTAATATACTTAAAAATCAATATGGTAATGAAAAAGCACAAAAGATAGTAATGTCATTTAATCAAAAGAGTAAGAATAGTATTAGATATAATCCATGTAAGATAACTAAAGAAGACTTAATGGCTAAATTGGGTGATACTGTAAGTGAAAGTGAAATTTGTGAAGATAATCTTGTCCTAAATAAATTAAATTTAGATAGTAATTTATTTACTAAAGGGTATTATATTGTTCAAGACGAAGCTAGTGCATTAGTTGCATCGTCTATTGGATTGCCAGTGGATAAAGAATACAAAATATTAGATACTTGTGCTGCTCCTGGTGGAAAAAGTCTACATATAGCTAGTAAATATTTTAATTCTACTTTAATTTCATGTGATAAATATATACATAAGCTTAAGTTAATCGAAGATAACAAAGAAAAACTTGATATAACAAATATTCAAGTAAGAGAGCAAGATGCGACAGTAAATAATGATTCATTTATTGAAAATTTTGATATAGTTGTATGTGATGTTCCATGTTCAGGGATAGGGGTTATTAAAAACAAACCCGAGATAAAATATAAAATTACTAGTGCTTATATTGAAGATATTGCAAAACTTCAATATCAAATTTTAAAAAATAGTAAAAATTATGTTAAACAAGGTGGAACACTTATGTATTCTACTTGTACAATAGATAAGAGAGAAAATATAAAAAATATCGAGAAGTTTTTAAAAGAGAACAAAGATTTTAGTTTAGAGAATATAACTTTAAACAATAGTATAGTTAAATCGAGAGAAAATGGTGTATTAGAAATATTACCAGATGAGTATAGTTGCGATGGTTTTTTTATCGCAAAACTTAAGAAAATGGAGGCAAAATGTTAATTTCAGATTTTAAAGGTTATAAAAAGTCTAGATGGTTAAAAGATTTCGATAAAATGTCAATATATTCTATAAGATTAGATCAATTAGAAGAGTATGTTGTTAGTATTGGTGAAAAGAAATTTAGAGCTAAGCAAATTTATGATTGGTTATATAAAAAGAGAATTACGGATTTTTCAGAAATGAAAAATGTACCTAAATCATTACAAGAAAAATTAGCAGAAGAGTTCGAGATTACAACTTTAAAAACAATAATTAAACAAGAATCAGCTGATGGTACTATGAAGTTCTTATTCGAACTTCAAGATAAATACACAATTGAGAGTGTACTTATGAAAAATAAATATGGAAATTCTCTTTGTGTAACAACTCAAGTAGGTTGTCGTATAGGTTGTACTTTCTGTGCATCTACTCTAGGAGGATTAAAGCGTAATCTTGAAGCGGGAGAGATTGTATCTCAAGTATTAAAAGTTCAACAAGAACTGGACAAAAAAGATGAACGTATCTCAAGTATCGTAATTATGGGAATTGGTGAACCTTTTGAAAACTATGATGAGATGATGGATTTCATCAGAATAGTAAATAGTGATGAAAGTTTTAATATTGGAGCTAGACACATTACTGTTTCAACTTCTGGTATTGTACCGAAAATTTATGATTTCGCAAATGAAAATATTCAAATTAATTTTGCAGTTTCATTACACGCACCTACTAACGAATTGCGTAGTAAAATCATGCCAGTAAATAGAGCTTATAATATTGATAAGCTTATGGAGGCTTTAAAATATTATCAAAAAACTACTAATCGTCGTATTACTTTTGAATATGGTCTAATGGGACAAGTAAACGATCAAAAAGAACACGCAGAGAAATTATCTGAAATTATTAAAGATATAAACTGTCACGTTAACTTAATTCCTATTAACTATGTTCCAGAACGTAACTACGTTAGAACAAGTAAAAGTGATATATTTGCATTTGAAAAAGTGCTTAAGAAAAATAAAGTTAATGTAACAATTAGGAGAACACAAGGTGATGATATAGATGCAGCCTGTGGACAACTTCGAGCTAAAGAACGTAAGGAAGAGGTAAAAGGAGGAATTCCAGATGCCACTAGTATATTCGTATAATAGTAATAAGGGAAGAAAAGAAAAAAATGAAGATGCAGTTAGTGTTGCAAAGAATAAACAAGGAGAAGTCCTTGCCGTTGTTTGTGATGGTGTAGGAAGCCATAGTAATGCAGCATATTCAAGTAATTATATCGTGTCGACTTTAGAAAAAGAATGGCAAGATTTAACGTTTGCCAATTTTAATAATATGAAAAATTGGCTTTGTGATAAAATAGAAAAATTAAACTTAGAATTATTTAACAAATCACAAAAAAAGAATAAAAAAATGGGAACTACTATTGTTACAGTAGCTACATTTGACAATCAAGTTGTTGTTTATAATATTGGTGATAGTAGCGCATATGGTTTGACTAAAGATAATGAGATGAGTGTTGTTACTGTAGAAGATTCATTTGTTGGAGCCTTAATAAGTGCCGGAGCTATAACACAAGAAGAAGCAAAAACTCATCCAGAACGCCATGTACTAACTCAAGCTTTAGCTACAAGAGATAGTATTAATTTACATACGTTTATTGATGATTTAAGCAACTATGATTATTTTTTACTATGTTCTGACGGCTTAACGAATATGATAGAAAACGAAGAAATTCAAGATATAGTTAGAAACAATGAATTATCAATATCTGTAGAAAAACTTATAGAATTGTGTGTAAATCGCGGAGGAGTAGATAATATATCTGTAGCTATAATAAAAAATCTAGGGGGTGTAAACCATGATAAATAAAATTATATGTAATAGATATAAAATTTTAGATCATCTAGGTACAGGTGGAATGGCTACTGTTTGGTTAGGTTATGATACGATCTTAGATAGACAAGTAGCTATTAAAACATTTAAAATTGATGCTAATGACAAAGATGCTGTAAAAAGATTTAATAGAGAAGCGAAAGCAGTAACAAGTCTTTCTCATCCTAATATAGTATCTATTTATGACGTGGAGAACGAAGGAGAATTTTACTATCTAATACTTGAGTATGTAGAAGGAATGACTTTAAAAGACTACATGATAAAAAATCCACGCATTCCTATTGAAACTATTGTTCATATTGCTAAGCAAATTGCAGCAGGATTAAGTCATGCACATCAAAACGGAATTATTCATAGAGACATTAAACCTCAGAATATTTTAATGAATGAGAATTTAACATGTAAGATTACAGATTTCGGTATTGCTAGAGCATATGGAGATACTACATTGACTCAAACAAATCAAATGTTAGGGACTGTATATTATTTATCTCCAGAACAAGCTCGCGGGAATGTTGCTACAGCCCAAAGTGATATTTACTCATTAGGTATTCTTATCTTTGAAATGATAACAGGACAAATACCATTTAAAGGTGAGTCTGCAGTTGCGATAGCCTTAAAACATCTTCAAGAGGAACTTCCTGATATCGATAAATTTAGAGATAATATACCTCAAAGTGTAAAGAATATAGTTCTTCAAGCTACAATGAAAAACCCTAATGAACGATATATAAGTTCGAAGGAGTTATTTGAAGATTTAAGCACTGTATTAAATCCAGAACGATTACATGAAAATAAATATACAGGTTTCAAAATACCAATAGAACCGGCTCAAAATAACAACTATAATCAAACTCAATATATTGATAGAAATCCTATTGATGATCCACATGGTTATTCAGATTATAATAATTATAATGAAGAAGATGATTATTACGATTATGAAGAGAATCAACAACAAAATAACAATAACAATAGGGGATATCAGAATAAGCAGTACAAAAATAGTTATAATAGTGTAAGTAAGGAAAATGATAAGGAGCAAACTTCTAAGGCTAAACATGTATTCTTAGCAATACTAGCAATAGTAGCAATTATTGTTGGAGCATTTTTCACATATAACTATTTATTAGGTGCTAATAGTGTCTCTGCACCTGATGTTCGTAATAAGACTTTAGAAGAAGCAAAAGTTACTATTGTTAAAGCTGGCTTAGAAGTTGGAGATATTACTGAAGTTGCTAGTGATGATGTAAAAGAAAAAACAGTTATTGATAGTGATCCTAAGGCTGGTAAAAAAGTAAGAAAAGGGTCGAAAGTTGATTTACGTGTTTCGTCTGGTAAGAAAACTGTTGATATGCCTAACTTTGTTGGTATTGATGAAGATAATGTAAAGAGAAATGCATCGAAACTAGGATTTAAAAATATTACTGTTGAAAAAGTTGAAAGCGACAGATTTGATACGGGTAAAGTAGTTTCTCAAAATATCCCAGCGGGCACAGAAATAGTTCCGAAAGAGAAAGAACTAATTATTCAAGTTTCAAGTGGTAAGAAAAAAGTTTCTATGCCTAATCTAGTCGGTGAAGATAGTAGTAGAGCTGAAAGTGTAATTGCTTCTTATGGATTTAAAAATGTTTCTTATAAAGAAGAATACTCAGATAAAGAAGCTGGTACAGTAATTTCTCAAAGTATAAGAAGTGGATCTAGTATAATTCCTAGTGAGGAATCACTTGAAATTATAATTTCTAAAGGAAAAGAGAAGAAAACTTCAAGAGAAGATTCTGATACTGATGCTAGAACCAATAATAATAATAATAACTCTAATAATTCATCTTCAAGAAATACAAACTCTTCAACTAATATTAATAATAATGACAGAAGAGATAATAGCTAGATAACCACAATAAAAGCACAGAAGAAATATATGATTTCACTGTGCTTTTTTAAAAAAGTTAACATACAATTAAATGGTGATAATAATGAATTTAACATTACAAAAAAAATTAGAATTACTTCCTGATAATCCTGGTTGTTATCTATATAAAGATAATATTGGAGAAATAATTTATGTAGGTAAGGCTAAAAATTTAAAGAATAGAGTAAAAAGTTACTTTACTGGGACTCACAATAAAAAAACACAAACTTTAGTTTCAAAAATTGAAGATCTTGAATACATTATAGTAAACTCAGAGAAGGAAGCATTATTACTTGAGAATAACTTAATAAAAAAATATAGACCGTACTTTAATATTCGATTAAAAGATGATAAGAGTTATCCTTATTTGATGGTTACTAAGGAAGAACATCCTCGGTTATTAATGACAAGAAAATATAAAAAGAGTAATAAAAATATTTATTTTGGGCCATATGTTGATATCAAATCTGCGATGGAAGTAAAAAAGATTCTTGATAAAATTTACCCACTTAGAAAGTGTAATCCTGTAGAAAAACGTCCATGTATGTATTATCAAATAGGTCAATGTATAGGGCCATGTGCTAAAAAGATTACACCTGACGAATATAAAACTCAAATTAATAAAATAAAATCATTTCTGACAGGTAATACTAAAGAAATTTTAGAAGACTTAAATAATAAAATGCAAGACCATGTTAAAAATCTTGAATTTGAAGCTGCAGGTCAAATTCATAGTTATATAAAATCGATTGAAGTTTCAGTACAGAATCAAGTTGTTGCAGATAGCAATAATATAGATCGTGATTACATAGGATATAGTTTTAATAATGATTATATCTGTATTCAAATATTTTTATCTAGATTAGGTAATATTATTGAACGTAAAGTTGAATATTTTAATCTATACGACAGTCCAGATCAGATTTTATATTCTTATTTAATTCAATACTATGCCATGAATAAATTACCTAAAGAAATCTATATTGATGAAGTCGATGATAAACTATTATCAACTGTAGTTGATTGTAAGATTATAATTCCTAAAAGAGGAAATCATAGGAAAATACTGGATACTGTAAAAGAAAATGCTTCTCATTATTTAGACAATAATTTAGCTATTGAAGAATTAAAAGAGCGTAAATTACAAGTAACATTAAATAATATAGCTGAAAAACTAGGCATTAAATCAATAGATAGTATTGATGCATTTGATAACTCGAATATTATGGGGGTAGATGCCGTATCGGTAAAAGTAAATTTTACAAATGGTAAAAAAAATACATATAACTATAGAAAATTTAAAATCGATGAATCTATGGGAATAAATGATGTTCAGACGATGAAAGAAGTTTTGTATAGAAACTATAAAGATAAGAAAACTAATACAGAATTATTAATTGTCGATGGTGGAAAAAATCATCTTAATGCTGCGATAGAGATTGTTCATGAAACACTTGGATTAACACAAATTAAAATTATTGGTTTAGCAAAAAATGATAAACATATAACAGAGTATATTATTACTGATGACTACGAAATAATTGAATTTCCAAAAACTTCAGCAGAATATCTGTTTTTAAAACAAATACAAGACGAAGTGCATAGGTTTGCTATTACTTATCATAGAGCAATTAAAACTAAAAATATGTATAATTCTAGTTTGGACAATATTCAAGGTATTGGAAAAGTGAGAAAGAATCTCTTACTTAAAACATTTTCTTCAATTGAAGAAATTAAAGAAGCATCAGAAGAAAGACTGTTAAAATTAGGTATTCCAAAAGATGTAATAAACAATTTGAAAAAAAATTTATAAATTATTAAGTTATCCTTATTTTATATAAATAAATATACGGATAACTTAATTTTTTTGAATTATTCTATAGTAATATTACTAAAAGTATGGTATAATAACTTAAAGAAATTATAACAGTCGAGGAGGCAACTATGAAATTTTTATCATTCAGTTATAACGATAATGAATTATATGGAGTAAAAGTAAAACGTGAAGAAAGTGCATGGAACCTAATTAAAGTACTAGAAGATTTTGATAATACTGATAAAATACCTGCGACTTTAAGAGAAGCAATTGAAGTATATGGAGTTTCTTTCATTGAAAAAATTAGAAAAGTACTAAAATTAGTTGAAGAAAGTGGTAAAGCTGAAAGTTATAAAGTACCCTTTGATAAAATAATTTGGCGTTCACCTATTACAAGAACACCAAAAAATATTCTTTGTGTTGGACACAATTATGAGGCTCATGTTAATGAACTTGGAGATGAGCTTGCTAAAACTCCTAAGGATGTTCTTATCTTTACGAAAGCAACAACAGCTCTAGCTGGAAATAATGAAGTAGTTCCATCTCATAAAAATATTACAGATAGCTTAGACTTCGGAGGAGAACTTGCTGTAGTAATAGCAAAACCAGGTAAAAACATACTAAGACCATTAGTTTTAGATTATATTTTTGGTTACACAATCATGAATGACATTACAGCTACAGACTTACAATACAAACATGGACAATTTTTCCTAGGAAAATCATTAGAAAAATCAGCAGTTGTAGGTCCTTATCTAGTAACTAAAGATGAAGTTAGTTCACCTGAATCAATGAGTATCGTAACAAAAATTAATGGAGAAATTAAACAAAATGCTATGACATCAGAAATGTTATTTAGAGTTGATGATGTATTGGCAGAAATTAGTAAAATTGTTCCACTAGAAGCTGGTGACATCATTGCTACTGGTACACCTGCAGGAGTAGGTGCAGCGCAAAACCCACCAAGATTCTTACAAACAGGTGATGAAATCAAAATCACTGTTGAAGGTATTGGAACTTTAACTACAGTAATTGGAGAATAAGCAGAAAGGAAAAACAATGGCAAAAAAATCAAAAGATAAACAAGTTACTCATATTGAAAAAGACGATTTAAAAGCACGTCAAGCCGCTATTAATGAGGCCATAAAAGTAATTGAAAAAGAATACGGTAAAGGTGCCATCATGGATATTTCATCTGAAAATCCTATTAAAGTAGAGGCCGTATCTTCAGGTTCATTAGCAATAGATTCAGCATTAGGGATAGGAGGATATCCCAAAGGACGTATTGTTGAAGTATATGGTCCAGAATCTTCAGGTAAGACAACAATAGCTTTACACGCAATTGCAGAAGTACAAAAAACAGGTGGTATTGCTGCATTTATAGATGCTGAAAATGCACTTGATATCGAATATGCAAAGGCTCTAGGTGTAGATTTTACACCAGGTAAATTTTTCTTATCTCAACCAGATAGTGGTGAACAAGCACTTGATATAGCTGAAAAATTAATTTTATCAGGAGCTATTGATATTATCGTTATAGACTCAGTTGCTGCGTTAGTACCAAAAGCTGAGATTGATGGAGTTATGGGTGCTAACCATATCGGATTACAAGCTCGTCTTATGTCACAAGCTTTACGTAAACTAACGGGTCAAATCAATAAGGCCAATACTATTGCATTATTTATTAACCAACTTCGTGAAAAAGTAGGAGTAATGTTTGGTAGTCCAGAAGTAACAACTGGTGGTCGTGCACTGAAATTCTATTCTACAGTACGCATAGATGTACGTAAAGGAGAAGCTATTAAAGGTGCTGATAGTGAAATTTTAGGTAATAGAACTAAAATTAAAATTGTTAAAAATAAAGTAGCTCCACCATTCAAAATTGCAGAAGTTGATATTATGTTTGGTGAAGGTATTTCAAAAATCGGAGAAACCCTTGATTTTGCGGTTGATTTAGATATTATTAATAAGTCTGGATCATGGTTCTCGTACAATGGAGAGCGTTTGGGACAAGGTCGAGAAAATGTGAAAAAAGTTTTCGAAGAAAATGAAGAACTATATAATGAAATTTATGGTCTTGTTAGGGAAGAAATGATGAATAAAACTAGAAAAAAAACTGACTCAGCAGTAGAAGATGAATCAAATAATGACATCGATGAACTTGACTTAGGGATAGAAACATTAGGTGAGGTAGAATAATATATATGAATAAAAAATTGTTTAAAATTGTATTATGGTTAATGATTTTTATTATATTAGCTAGTGGATTTCTTTCTGCTATAGCAATATTCTTATAATCTATATACAAACTATATAAAATAGGAGGGACTGATTTAAAAGTCCTAAATTAAAAAAAGTTTATATGGGAACTCATAGACGCAGTGGTTTATTAATATCTAAATTTGCATTATAAAATCTTTTAGATATCTAATAAACTTTGCGGGGGTGACTCGACAAAATCGATTTCTCCGAAATCATGATTTTTGAGTCACTCCCTTTTATTTTGAAAGTATGATAAAATATAATTAGATAAAATATAGGAGAAATAATTGTGAATTTTGTACAAAATATGAATGATAATCAGCTTAAAGCTATATTAAAAACTGATGGTGCAGTAATGGTTATAGCTGGTGCTGGTAGTGGAAAAACACGTGTATTAACTAATAGAATTGCATACCTAATAGCTGAAAAAAATGTATTAGAAAGTAATATACTTGCGATAACATTCACTAATAAAGCAGCAAAAGAAATGAAGGAGAGAATTTATGCATTAGTGGGTGAAACTTCTAAGTATATTTGGATAAATACTTTCCACTCAATGTGTGTAAGAATTCTACGTCAGCACATTGAATTATTAGGATATAATAAAAACTTTACAATTTTAGATACTAGTGAACAAAAAAGTATTATTAAAAACATTGTAAAAAATCTTAATCTTTCAGAAGACTCATATCAACCTGCTAATATACTAAAAATAATTTCAAATGCAAAAAATAGTATGACTACGGTTAAGGCAATGAGAGAGCAATCTCGTTTCGGTTATATGAAAAATGTTGCTGAAATATATGCACATTATCAAAGATATTTAAAGAAAAATAGTGTTCTTGATTTTGATGACCTTATGTTAAAAACTATTATACTTTTCAAAAAGTTCCCAGAGATACTAGCTATTTATCAGAATAAATTTGAATATATTCATGTAGATGAGTACCAAGATACTAACGTAATCCAATATAAATTAATTAAAATGCTATCAGAAGTACACAAAAATGTTTGTGTTGTTGGAGATGATGATCAAAGTATCTATAGTTGGCGTGGAGCGTGTAGTGACAATATTATTAACTTTGAAAAAGACTATAAAGATGTGGAGCTTATTTTCTTAGATCAAAACTATCGTTCTAATTCAACTATTTTAGATGCTGCAAATGCCGTTATTAAAAATAATACTGATAGAAAAGAAAAAGCTCTGTGGTCTGAAAATAAAGGTGGAGGCAAAATATCTGTATACGCTGCATTTAATGATAAAGATGAAACAGATGACATTGCTAAAAAAATTCAAGAATTAAATAAAGACGGCATATCCTATAAAGATATTGCTATTTTATATCGAGCAAACTATCTTTCTCGTCAGATGGAAAATTCTTGTTTAGCTTTTGGTATACCATATAAACTTATCGGGTCACTTAAGTTCTTACAACGTCAAGAGGTACGTGACTTACTAGCTTACCTTAATGTGATAGTTAATAGAGATGACGAATTCAGTTTAAGAAGAATTATAAATGTTCCAAAGCGTGGAATTGGCGCAAGTTCAATGGAGAAAATTGATAATTATGCAACACAATATGGTATATCACTATTTGATGCTTTAAAAAATATAGAAGCAGTAGGTGTATCTAAAAAAATTACAACTAATGTTCACTTATTAACTAATCTAATAGAAAAATATTCAGAAACTGATAAGTACTCAATTGATGAGTTAATAATTGGTATCTATAAAGATTCAGGATATGAAAATATGCTAAAAGAATCTAATGATGCCTATGCTGAAAGTAGAATAGAGAACATTTCTGAGTTAGTATCTTCCGCCAAACAATTCTCAAGTATGAATGATAGTCTTATTGACTTTATATCTGAAATGTCCCTTACATCCGATGCTGATGATGAAAATGAAGAAGATTCTGTTGTTTTATCTACAGTTCATGCAGCAAAAGGATTAGAATATAAAGTAGTATTTATTATGGGACTTGAAGAAAATCTATTCCCTTCAATTCGTGATGCAGAAAGTAGTGCTGATGAAAAGAATAAGATGGAAGAAGAGCGACGATTAGCATATGTTGCAATTACACGTGCTAAGGAAAAACTATTTATGTCATATGCGAATAGACGTATGCAATTTGGTTCTATTAAGATGAATAAACGTTCTAGATTTTTAGATGAAGTACCTAATAAGCTTATGCACTTTGAATCATCTTTTGGATCTTCTTTTGAGTCTAGTAGCTCAAATGTTGAAGAAGCCAGTAAATTTATTAGTAGACTTAGTCCAAAAATTAAAATTTCAGATAAACCTAAGAATGCTATCAATACCAATTATGGAATCGGTGATACTGTAATTCATAAGAAATTTGGAGAAGGTAAAGTTCTAAATATTACTAGTGATAGTGTTAAAGTTGAATTTAGTGAAGTTGGTATAAAAACATTACTAATCGAATATGCCAACTTAACTAGAAAGGATTAATTTTTATGAAACAAGTTCAAGAAGAGATTTCGAAATTAGTTTCTTTATTAAATAAATATTCTTATGATTATTATGTTGAAGATAATCCACAAATTTCTGATACAGAATATGATACATTATATAAACAATTAGAAAAATTAGAAGAAAAATACCCAGAATTTATATTAGAAAACTCTCCTACACAACGAGTAGGTGATAAGATATTAGATGAGTTTGAAAAAATAACACATAAAGTTCCGATGTTAAGTTTATCTAATACTTTCTCAACTGAGGACTTAAGAGATTTTGATGCTAGAGTTTCAAAACTAGTACCAGGTCAGAACGTTGAATATATTTGTGAATTAAAAATTGATGGTTTAGCAATTTCTATTAAATATGAAAATGGTAAATTAGTAAGTGCTGCTACAAGAGGAGATGGTAGTGTAGGTGAAGATGTTACTGAAAATATTAAAACTATCTTCTCAATTCCAAAAGTATTGAAAGATAATAGAACATTTGAGGTAAGAGGTGAAGTTTATTTACCAAGAAAATCATTTGAGCTTTTAAATGCTGAACGAGAGAGTAATAATGAAGTATTATTTGCTAATCCAAGGAATGCTGCAGCTGGTTCATTAAGACAACTTGATTCAAAAATTACTGCGAAAAGACGATTATCAGCTTTTATTTATTCAATAGTTGGAGATGATAATATTGTTTCTCAGGAGAATGCTTTAAATATAGCTAAGGAGTATGATCTACCAGTGAATCCGAACTTCAAATTATGTAAAAATATTGATGACGTAATAGAATACATAAATTATTGGTCTGAGCATAAGAAAGATTTACCTTATGATATAGATGGTATCGTTATTAAAGTAAACTCATATGATACTCAAGAAGAAGTTGGTAACACTCAAAAAAGTCCAAGGTGGGCTACTGCATACAAATTCCCAGAAGAGGAATTAGCCACTAAATTACTTGATGTGGAACTAAGTGTTGGTAGAACTGGAATTATTACGCCAGTAGCTATACTAGATCCTATCGTGATTTCTGGCTCAACAGTATCTAAAGCTTCTTTACACAATAAAGATATTATTGACGAACTTGATATTCACATAGGTGATATGGTTGTTGTAAAAAAAGCAGGTGAAATAATTCCAAAAGTAGTTCGTGTAGTTAAAGAGCTAAGATCTTCGGATTCAGATAAATATATTATGCCAGAGGTTTGTCCATCATGTGGGCAACAAACTTTTACAAAACCAAACGATCCATTTACAAGATGTAAAAATCCAGATTGTCCGGATCAAAATATTAGAAGAATAATACACTTTGCCTCAAGAGATGCTTTAAATATCGAAGGTTTAGGCGATAAAGTTGTTACTACACTTTATGAAAAAGGTATTATTGCTCATACTATTGATTTATTTTCATTAGAAAGAGAAAAACTAATATCATTAGACAGAATGGGTGAAAAATCAGTAGATAATCTTTTAAATGCAATTGAGAATTCTAAACAAAGTAGTTTAGACAAAGTTATATTTGCACTTGGTATTCTTAATGTAGGAAAAAAAGCAGGGAAAATATTGGCAGAAAAGTATCTAAATCTATCTAATTTAATGAATGCTACACTAGATGAACTTGTAAATCTAGATGATGTTGGTCAAATTACTGCTGAGTCTATTTTAGATTATTTATCTGATGAAAATAACATAAAATTTATAAATGATTTAATTAAAGTTGGAATGAATCCACAGTATGAAGTTCAAGAAGTTAATACAGACAATATTTTTGCTGGAAAAACTGTAGTTTTAACTGGTAAATTAGTGGAATTAACAAGAAATGAAGCTAAAGAATATTTAGAAAAATACGGAGCAAAAGTTACAGGAAGTGTAACTTCAAAAACGGATTTAGTAATTGCCGGTGAAAAAGCAGGATCAAAACTAGCTAAAGCTGAACAATTGGGAATTAGAGTAATAAATGAAGAAGAATTTGCTAATATGGTTAGAGAGGTGGAATAATGGATAATAAGTTACCTTATAAAGTATTTGGGATAGTTATAGCTTTTGTATCAATAATTACTTTCTTTATAATGAATTACAATTCTGTACCTGTATCATTTATCTTCTTTACGGTTAAATTACCATTAACGATTCTATTTTTCGTGTGCTTTTTTATTGGAATGATACTTGCGAGTCTATATTGGCGTCAAAAATATAAAACTTTATCAAAAAAATACGAAAGAACAGAAAAATTATTATTTACTAAAGAACAATTAGAAGAAGATAAAAAAGAATAAACAAATAAAAGTTAAAGGAAATGAGGTGAAAAAAAATGGGAATAAAATATAATTGGATATATCCTACTTATGATGAAAGTTTTATTAAGGAAATAGAATCGTATAATATATCAAAAAATGTTGCAAAAATATTAAATGCTCGTTCCATTACTGATTTAAATACAGTAAAAAAATACTTTTCAGATGAGTACGAAGAAGGTTATGATCCATTTTTAATGTTTGATATGAAAAAAGCTGTTGATAGAATTAATGAAGCTATTGAGAATGAAGAAAAGATATTAGTATATGGAGATTATGATGCTGATGGTATTACATCTACAGTATTATTAGTCGAAACACTGATTTCTTTAGGTGCTAATGTCTCATCATACATACCAAATAGATTCGATGAAGGTTATGGACCTAATAAAGAAGCTTTTACAAAAATTATTGAATCTGGAATTACTTTAATTATTACAGTAGATAATGGTATTGCAGGTGTTGAAGAAGTAAGTCTTGCTAATGAATTAGGCTGTGATGTCATTATTACAGATCACCATAAAATTCAAGATACAATTCCAAACGCATATGCTATTATACATCCCGAACATCCAGAAGGAGAATATCCTTTTAAAAAATTAGCAGGAGTTGGTGTTGCATTTAAACTAGCTCACGCTTTACTAGAAATTTTCCCTGATTTTCTTTTAGACTTAGTTGCAATAGGAACTATAGCTGATATGGTTTCAATTACTGACGAAAATAGGATTTTTGTAAAACAGGGATTAGAATTAATTAATGAAGATCCTCGTATAGGATTAAAAATGTTACTTGAATTGTCAAATATTGATACAAAGGTAGATGAACAAACAATTGGTTTTTATATAGGACCAAAATTAAATTCTATTGGAAGAATGGATAGTGCTAAATTAGGTCTTTCATTCTTAATGGCTGAAGATGCAGAAACAGCAAGAGTATTAGCTGAACAAATTGAAAAATATAATATTGAACGTAAACAAGTTACTGAAGATATTGTTAAAGATGTTATTAATCAAATAGAGAATTCTAATAAAAAAGATAATAATGTTCTTATGATATCTGGAGATTATCATGAAGGCGTTCTAGGAATAGTTGCATCCAATATTGTAGAAAAATATCAAAGACCTGTGTTTATTATGAATAATAAAGATGGAGTTTTAAAAGGATCAGCAAGAAGTATTTTTGATTTTAACATCTACACAGCTATGAATAAAATATCAGATTTATTTTTAGCATTTGGTGGACACACTCTTGCTGCTGGTTTTTCATTTGATGAAAATAATCTAGAGCAAATACAAGACTTTCTTAATAGTGAATATGAGGAATATAAGAAGAATAATGAATTAAAATCAACTAAAAAAATTGATATTGTTACTAGTTTAGAAGAAATAAGCTATCAATTCCTTAATTCTTTAGAAGTATTGAAACCTTTTGGTATGGACTTTGAAAAACCTACAATATTATTAGAAAATGCGATAGTATTAAACAAATCTTATTTTGGGTCAGATAAACAGTATTTAAGACTGACAATTGCCGATGAAGTTGGAAACTTAGAGTGTATTACTTTTAAAGATAGTGCAGCATTTGATAATGTAGAGAAGAATGATATTATAGATTTATTGTGTACTATTGATAAAAATAATTTTAACGGTCGTACAAAATTGCAAGCACATATAATAGATATAGATGTTAAGGAATTCTTGTTCGAAGATTTTAGATTTATTAATTACGATATTTCAAAAATTGATAACGATGCTATCAAAATTTCTAAAAAAATTAATGATAGAAATAACAATTTCTATTTATATAAAGATATAGAACAATTAAAAGAAAATATTGAAGACATCTATTTATTGGATATACCTACTAGTAAGGAATATATAGATAAATTAATTAACTTAAATCCTAAGAAAATATATTTAATTTGTGAAGAAAAGCAAATCTTATCAGATGTTTATTTAATTGACAAAGATAGATTGATTAAACTTTTTAATGTAATTCTATCATCGCCTAATAAACAAATTAATATTACTCAGCAGTTAGATAGATTATTATCAGCATTAAAATCAAATGTAGATAGTTTAAAAATTATGATACAAATTTTTAGAGAATTAAATCTTATAACATTTGAAAACAATACATTAAAATTAAATGAAAACTATACAAAAGTAGACTTAAAACAATCAGAAAGTTTTGTAAGAATGGAAGATATTTTTGAAATTGAAAGAATTCTTCTAAAAGAAAATATTACCAATATTAATAAAATTTTTGATAAAAAATAACTTGTTAAAGGAGAATTAAATGAAGATATTATATTTTTGGGACGCATATTGTGGATGGTGTTATGGTTTTGATAAATTGTTTACTAAATTTTATGAAAATCATACGGACATAGAAATTGAAATTATTTCTGGCGGTTTATTTATTGCTCAAAATAGTAAGAAAATAGGCGACTACCCTTACTTTAAAGATACGAATAAAGAAATTTCAGAAATGTATAATATAGAATTTGGAGAGGGCTATCAAAAAGTTCTTGAAGAAGGTGAAATGGTATTAAACTCTCTTCATCCAGCGATAGCTCTTAATACTGTTAAAGAGTTACTACCAAACTCAAAACTATTATCATATGCGTATGATATGCAATGTAAGTTTTTTATTGAAGGTAAAAGTTTAAGTGATATAACTACATATATAGAGTTGTGTGATAAGTATGAACTTGATAGTTCTGAATTAGCATTAAAACTTACAATAGCATTCAAAAACTCAGAGCAACTGCATCCTGACTTTTTAAGAACTTTGAGTTTGGGAGTTGAATCATATCCTACTGCCGTTCTTGAAAAAGATGGAGAATTTTATGATTTACGTGGTTATGCTACAGAACCAGAGGATATTGAAATTCACTATAATTTAATAACAAAAAGATTTTAGTTATTAATATTAATTATTTTTTCATTGTGGCAAAAATTTGAACGAATTTTTAAAGGAAACAACCTTATAATTTCAGCATTTTATAAACTGAAATTATAAAATTGTTCCCTAATTTTTTTATATTTTGATCTTTTTACTTGTATCTTCTTTTCTGTTGTAGTATAATGTAGCTATAATTAATCGATATTGATTATCATTGTTTTTATGGAGGAATGTCATGAACAAAAAATATAATAATAAATTAATAATTGGATTAGCAGTACCTATCTGTTTAAGTATAGGTTCAGTTGATTTCAATTATTCTAAACTAAATCTTGATTCTAATGTAGTTTATGCACAAGATCAACAGAGCACAGGTTTTAAAGTCTACGAACCAGAGATTGGAGGAAGTGGATCACTAGAAATTACCGTTGAAGGTCAAGATACTTCAGATACTTTATTTAAGAGATACTGGAATAAAATTGATAAATTATTAATAGATGGAAAAGACTTCGGATTTAATAGTGAAGCATCTTCTTCAAAGAACTATTCATTATTTGATAGTGTTATTTACGTTAATAATAGTGAGATTACTGGTCATTATAATAAACAAAATAAACATAAAATTGAATTTATTTTTAAAGATGGTTCAAAAGCTGTGTATGAAGATAAAGGATATGTAGATCCAACAGCAAAACCAAAATTAATTAATGAAGGTTTAAAAATTTCAGAACCACAATTAGATAATGATTCATTAATTTTCTTCTTAGAAGGTTCAGATATTTATAAAAATTACTGGACAAAAGTATCTAAATTAACAATAGATGGAAAAGATTTTGGATTCGATAAACAAAATACAAATAGTAAATATTATAAACTTTACAATGGTCAAGTTACTGCTGCAGATAAAGCTATTACTGAACATTACAAAAAACAAGATAAGCACAAAATTGAGTTTACATTTGAAGATGGTTCTAAAACAACATATGAGGATACTGGTTATGTAGAACCAAGCAATGAATCTTCAACACCTACAAAAGATGTTTCTACTGATTCTAACAAACCTGCTTCAAATGCTAAATATACAATTTCTAAATTAGATCAAGGTAAAAACTGGAAAGATGAAAAACACTTAACATTAGAACTATCTGACACTTCAGTTTATGATAATTTTGTTGATGAAATTGCTAGTGTGACTCTAAATGGTACTACCGTAAATAAAGATGTTTTCAAAGATAAAGTAGAAACTTCAAAATATCTTGGAATTAGAATCTTTAACGAAGACTTAGTTAAGGCTTTAAAAGATTCAGACAATAAACTAGAGGTTAAACTTGTTGATGGAACTGTCATTTCTTATCCAGCATCAACTGATAAAAAAGAAGAGGCGAAGCCTACAGAGCCAAAACAAGATACGCCAGCTACTAGCGCATCATATGCTCAAAAAGATTTAGTTGCTAAAGTAGAGAAGAATAAATATGCTGATGAATTAAACATTACTTTAGCTGATGGATTTAAAGTAGAAGATGTTCTTAAAAATACTAAAGAAGTTATTATCAATGGTAAAACTTTCAACAAATCACTGTTTAGTAAAAACTATAATGATCAAATCGTTACGTTCGATGATGGTGGAGAAAGTCTTAAAGCATTTAAAGCTTGGAACTTTGATGGAGATAATACAATTGTATTTAAAGCAAATGACGGTAGCGAAAGTAAAGCTTATACAACTGGAAACAAGGTAGTTGAAGAAAAACCAATACCAGAAAAAACTCCTGAAAAACAAGAAGAAAAAACTTATTCACTTACTGATAAATTAGAAGATGGTGAATATACTTTAGGATTTAACGCTTTATACGCTGATGGAAGACAAGGTACTTCTATGCTAGAAGGATTCTTTGACAAAAATGTAAAATTAGTAGTTAAAGATGGGAAAATGAGTATAACAATGTTAAATACTTTATTTGCTCACGGATTATATGATTTTGCTATTCAAAATAAAGGTAAATGGGAATCAGGTGTAAAAGAAAACTTTGGTGAGAAGAACTCTGCGGGACAATATGACAGAGCGTTATTTACACTTCCGGTTGAAGATCTAGATCAAGTACACTTAGGTGGTGTTATAGTTTCTTATATGGGATCTCTAGAGAGTGATAAAGGAAACTTTGATAAATATACTACAGTTAAACTTAAATTTAAACCTGAAATCAAAAAAGGATGGAATGGATTTGAGGTAGTAGAAAAAAATAGTGAAGAACGTAAAAAAAGCGATGATCTTCTTCAGAAAAAATTAATCGCCAATGGGGTAGATACTAACAAAGACGGTAAAGTAACAGAAGATGAATTGAAAAACTTCACTGGTGATATCAACATTGGATCATTAGAGATTGATGGAAAAGTTGATAAAGGTGCTATTTACAACTTAGATTTACTAAAACACATGGGTCCTGGAGTTAAATCATTCTCTTCTGATAGTAATAACTTCGGTGAATTACCAGAAGACTTATTCAAAAATGCAGTTAATATTGAGCGTATTAACTTAGGAGGAAACGGTGTTACTAAACTTCCTGAAAATCTATTTGCTAATAACAAAAAATTAAAAACTGTGAACTTGTCTTCTAATAACTTAGGTAATATCCCAGAAAACTTGTTTGTAAATAATCCTGAATTAGATTCAGTTGAATTCAGTCAATCATGGTTATCAACATTACCAGCGAATGTTTTTGCTAATAATAAGAAGCTAAAAACTGTAAGTTTATCTAACAATAAAATAGTTTCACTTCCTGATGATTTATTTAAAAATAATTCAGCTTTAACATTCTTATCATTCACAGATAATGAACTAACTAAACTTCCTGCTAGTGTTGCTAATTTATCTTCTTTAACACAGTTATATGCTGCTAATAACAAATTAACATCACTTCCAGAAAATGGTGTTAATTTCACTAAATTAAATACTCTAGCTTTAAATAATAACCATATCTCTAGCTTATCTGATGAATTATGGAAAACACTTGCTAAAAATAAAGCAACTGTAAGACTGGTTAACAACCAAATTAGTAATATACCGTTAGACTTAATTAAAGCAAATGGTAGTCTACACATTCTTGATATTGCTAATAACAATTTACCAGCAACATTACCGTATAATGATTCTGATACAAAACTATTAGGAATTTCTCCTGAAATTACACAAGGTTATTATCCACAAAAACAAGCTATTGAATTAAATGTTGTAGCAAAAAATAATAAGATTACAATTCAACCTAAAGATGAAAAATTAACTATTCTTAATCTTCTACACTGGTATAGAGGTCGTTCTGAATTTTATGGCGGAGAAGGTATCTTACAAGGTTTAGAAAAATATAAAGAATTCCTAAGTAAACAAACAAAACCTATGGCAGAACTACTTAAGAGTGATGATTATGGACGTAACTGGTATATTGTTACTAAAGTAGAACGTATCCGCGGTAATGAAGTTAAAGAAATTAGTTCTTCAAGTATTTCTAATGAAGATGATAGAAAATTAGAAATTACTGATAATGATATGAAAGCAGGAGATAAATATAGAATTACTAAAACTTTATTCGAAAAAAATGCTACAAATATCGACGATAAATTAGTTGAACTTGTAACGACAGTTGAGGCTGATGTTAAGAAAGAAGAACCAAAAGTAGAGGATAAAAAAGATGAGAAACCTGCTGAGCAACCTAAGCTTGAAGAAAAACCACAGGTAACACCTGAGCAACCTAAAGCAGAGAAACCTCAAGAGTCTCCTTCTGAACAGCCAAGTACACCTTCAGTAGATGATAAGAAGAATGTAACTGATACACTTGTTGCTAAATTACCTGGAGATGAAGAAGTAACTGTAAAATTCAAGGCTAAAGATGTTACTGGTATTCACTTTGTTGCTCAAAATTCTAACGAACAAAAAGTAAACGAAATAAAAGAATTAGTTAAGAATCTTGATAAGAATTTAAATGTTGTTAAAACTTTAGATTTATTCTTCACAGATAATAATGGTAATGTAATAAATAAAAACGGAGAAACTAGAGCAGTTACAGTAGCTGTTGTTGCTAAAGACAATGAAACATTAGAAGTTTATTATGTAAATGGTGAAAAATTAGAAAAAGTCCCAAGTACATATTCAGATGGAAAATTAACATTCTATACAGATCACTTCAGTACATATACTATTGTTTCAAGAACAAATAACAATACTAATGTTGGAAACAATCCAATTTCACAAAGATTCAATAACATATTACCTAAAACAGGATTAACTGAAAATAGTGTTGGAGCATTATTAGTAGGTATATTAGGTATTGGATTAGCTGCATTAGGCTTCAGAAGAAAAAGATAATTTAAAAATTTAATAATAATTACATAAGATATAAATAACGGATGTACTTAACAATCGCCAAGTACATCCGTTATTATTTGTTATTTAAGATATTACATTAATTATTTCATAAATAATATATCCTGAAAGAAGTATTAAAATGAAATTCATATACAATCTAAGTTTTTCTTTTAGAATTATAGAAATAATATTGATAATTATTACTCCTATGCTGGCTCCTAAAGTATTATCTATCAAGTCTGTAATATCAGGGAACCCAATAGTCAAGATATATTGAGTAGATTCATATATCAAACTTAATATAAACCCTAAAATTATAGCTCTTAAACCAGATGATTTAGGATATAGCATTTTGATATAAAAGCTAAAAGGTATAAAGAAAATTATATTAAGTAAAACTTCCACAATGTCGAAATTTCCAAATCTGTATGGTACTAGATTGATTGTTCTCCAAGATACACCAGGATAAAGTAATACACGAGGATTATGTATCCAAGAAAAATTACTACTGTGCAGTAATTTCCAATCCATTTTAGCTACTATTACCCAAGTAAGTATAAATAAATATACAAAAAATAGAAATACAGTTAATTTTCTACTGTTTAGAAAAGATTTCAAAACATTCTCCTTCCTCTAATAACACTTACGATAATATTAGCAAAGTATATTAAAATTTACTTAAATTTATTTTTTAATTATTAATTGGACTTGTTCTGTAATAATTCCCGCTTCGCTTTTTAAATATAAAGTAAAATTAGTCTCACTATAATCAAATTTATTGTCTTTATCAAACATAACTTCATAATAAGAAGGATACTGAACAGTACCTATGTTTGTAGAAAGTTCTTTGTCATATTTATCCCATTTAATATTCTTGTCCTCTTTAGAAACAATTAAGATTCTATATTTGTCATATACTTGACAGTGACAACCATTTACATTATCTGTATAAGGACTGTTACCATCTGAATAGTCGATAATGATGTCATATGCGCTAGTGTCTGTACTCTCAAATTTTTTATAAATATAATTCATAGCTGAATCTGTAAATGTAAATTTCATATTAAAATCTCCTTATAAATTATTTATAATATATTTTAACACATAATGAAAGATACTAATAATAATTGATTTTATTAACCAATACTACTAGAATAACTATAATTACGAGGTTTTATTAAGGAGCTGGCCAAAAAGTTCTAAAGTTTAACAAACTATATATGAGAACTTATATATGCAGTGCTTTATGCATCTAAATTTGATTTATGAAAGCTATTTAGATAGCTAATAAACTGAGCGAGAGGGACTCGTTAAAAACAATTTTTTAATCACTTCCATTTTTAATATTCTAAGTAGATTCGTTTGTAATTAAATTTCTAATGATTTACTGTTACTTAGTCTTTAAATAGTGTTTAAAATTGCTTATTTTAGGATTTTATAGTATAATAATTGAGTTAAGAAAACATTTAGGAGAAAATAAATATAAATGAATTTAGAAAAATACATTTCAATCGTAGAAAATTGGCCAAAAGAAGGAATTAGCTTTAAAGATATTACTACTTTAATGGCAGATGGAGAAGCGTATAAGTACGCTACAGATCAAATTGTAAACTATGCAAAAGAAAAAAAAGTTGATGTAGTAGTAGGACCAGAAGCTCGCGGTTTCATTATTGGATGTCCTGTATCTTACTCACTAGGTATAGGGTTCGTTCCTGTAAGAAAACCTAATAAGTTACCACGTGAAGTTATTTCATATCAATACGACTTAGAATACGGAAGTAATACTTTAACAATGCACAAAGATGCAATTAAACCAGGTCAACGTGTTCTAATCACTGATGATTTATTAGCTACAGGTGGAACAATTGAAGCAACTATTAAATTAGTAGAAGAATTAGGAGGAATAGTAGTAGGTATTGCGTTCTTAATCGAATTAGATGGTCTAAACGGTATGGACAAACTACAAGGTTATGACGTTCTTACATTACTAAAAATGTAATCTACTATAATAATTAAATAATATGACATTTGAACTTATAGAAAAGAAATATCTAAAAAATATAAATACTAATGCTTATCTTTATGAGCATACAAAAACTCGTGCTAGATTAGTTTTCTTTGAAAATGATGATATAAATAAAAGTTTTAGCATTAGTTTTAAAACTATCCCTTATAATGATAATGGTATTTTTCATATTTTAGAGCATTCTGTTTTATGTGGTTCAGCGAAATATCCAGTAAAAGAACCTTTTGTAGAACTACTTAAAGGTTCTTTTAATACATTTTTAAATGCAATGACATTTCCTGATAAAACTATGTATCCAGTATCGTCTAAAAATGAAAAAGACTTAGAAATATTGATGGATATATACTTAGATGCAGTATTTAATCCAAACTTAAAAAATAATCCAAATATACTTGCCCAAGAAGGATGGCACTATCATCTTGAAGATAAAGAAGATGAACTAATATATAAAGGTGTAGTTTACAATGAAATGAAAGGTGCATATTCGTCAGTAGATGAAGTACTAGATCAATATGTTACGGAGCACTTATTTAGTGATACTTCTTATAAATATTCTTCTGGAGGAAAGCCAGAAGCTATTCCTTCGATTACACAAGAAGAATTTTTAGAGACTTATAATTATAATTACCACCCAAGCAACAGCTATATCTTTTTATATGGTGATTTAAATGTTGAACAGTATCTAAATCATATTGACAGTTATTTAAATAATTACGAGTATAAAGACTATAGCGATTATAACTTATTACGTCAAGAAAACTTTACTACGGATATTGTTAAGCGTACATACTTTAATGAAGATGTAAAAGATAAAGCTTATGTAGCTTATAACTATATTCTTGGTGATAGTAATGAGTTTAGTAAAATCGAGAGTATCGATATAATTGATGATATTCTTCTTGGAAGTAGTAATACAGAATTTAGAAAATATTTCATTGATAATAATATTTGTGAAGATGTATATAGTTACGTTCAAAAAGATCGTAAAGAAACTGTATACTCAATTATCTTTAAATACGTAAGTGATGATAAATTAGAAAGTCTTGATGCAGAATATAACTCTTTATTAAAAGGTATTATTGATAAAGGCTTTGATTATGAGCAAATTCAAGCTTCAATTAACAAAAAGAACTTTTCTATCAAGGAAGAGATTAATAAAACTTCATCACCTAAGGGTGTATCTTATGCTATTAGATTATTAAGAACATGGTTATATAGCGAAGATAATATATTAGATGCATTTGATTTAGGCAACGTAATTACTCATCTACAAGAAAATTGCGTTAATAAACAATACGAAACTCTTGCTAAACAGTTTCTAATTGAAAATGATAAACAAGCTATATTACACTTAATTCCGACATTAGAAAAAGAAAATAAGGAAAAAGATCTAGTTGAATATAAAGCTACTTTATCAGAAACTGAATTAGAAAGCATTGTTAAAAACACTAAGTCTCTACAGGAATGGCAAAATAGTACCGATAAAAAAGAAGATTTAGAAAAAATTAAAAGTGTTGATGCTAAAGAAGTAGAGCTAAAAAATCCATTTGAAGAAACATTCTTTGAAGAATACAAAGGTATAAATTTTTCACACTATGATACTGTGACTAATGGTATTTCATATTCTAAATTACTATTTGACATAAGCGATTTTGAAGTTGAACAGTTACAATATGCATCAGTATTATCATATTTATTATTTAACTTTAATACAAAAAATAAAACTGAAGCTGAGGTTATAAAAGAAATAGGTGCAAATCTTGGTGGTATTAGCTCTTATGTGGATGTTTTTAGGAAACATAAGAGTGAAGAATGTGAAGTTAAATTCATAGTCAGCGCTAAGAATTTAGTAGAAAAAGCTGGAGATCTATCTAAAATTTTAGACGAAACTACACTTAATGTAGATTTTGAAGATAAAGATGCACTATATAATGTTCTCTTAGAAATTAAGTTAATGCTAGAAAGTAGATTTAAAAATTCTGGTCATGCTTTTATAGCACGTCGTATTAGTGGTTTCTACAATCCTCAAAGTAAACTTGCTTCATATCACGGAGAATATGATTTCTATGAGTTTATAAGCGAATTAGTAAACAAATATGAACAAAATAGTGATAAGATTAAAGAAAAGCTATATACTGTCACAAATCTAATTTTTAATCAAGCTAGATTATTAGTTAACTTTGTCGGTAATAAAGAAGAATATACCAACTTCAAAGAAACTATATCTTCATATTTAACTAAATACCCTAGTGAATTGAATAAGCAAAGCGGTTTTGAAATTAAATTAGAAGAACAAGGTTATTCTGAAGGTTTTTACTTTGATTCACTAGTTCAATACGTTGGTGCGGGTTATAATATAAATGATTACACTGGTACACACTTAGTACTAAGACATATATTAAGCTTAGATTATTTATGGAATAATGTCCGTGTGAAAAATGGAGCCTATGGTTCTGGAGTGATATTTAATGCTTTTGGTGATTTTAATTTATGGTCATATCGTGATCCAAACTTAACGGAAACTCTAGAGATATATTATAATATTAACAACTACGTAGCTAATATTGATGCTGATGAAAAAGATCTTAATAAATATATTATAGGTACACTAAATTCATTGGATGTTCTAATGTCACCAAGTGCTCAAGCTGCATATTCATTAAACAAATACATTACTGATTCTCCATTTGAAGTTTATGATAAACTTGTAAATGAAATAAAGAATACAACAGTAGAAGATTTAAGAAAATTAGCAGTAGAATTTGAAGATATGAAATCTAAAGCATATACTTGTGTACTAGGTTCAAAAGAAAAAGTATTAGAAAATAAACAATTATTTAATAAAACAATAGAATTAAAATAGAAAGGTGCATGAATGAGAGTTCGAAATAGAGCAGATGCTAGAGAGCGTCTAGAAAATAGTCCAGTTGTATTTTTACAACCTAAGGATAATAAGGGAAAATGGAAAGAAATTTTTGGAAATAATAATCCAATACACTTAGAAATAGGGAGTGGAAAAGGTAAGTTTATTCATACACTTGCTGAAAAATACCCAGAAATTAACTTTATAGCTATGGAGGCACAACCAACTGTCTTAACATTTCTATTAGATAAAGTTGAAGAAACTCATAGAGAAAACTTAAAGCTTATTTCAGGAAATGCTGAAGATCTTCTAGAGTATTTTGCTGAAGGTGAAGTTGATCAATTATATCTAAACTTCTCTGATCCATGGCCTAAAACAAGACATGAGAAAAGACGCTTAACATTCCATACGTTCTTAGCTCGTTATGAAACTATCTTAAATAAAAATAAAACAATAGTTCAAAAAACTGATAACCAAGGTTTATTCGAATACAGTTTAATGAGCTATGCTAAATATGGATTTACTTTTAATAGACTTTCTTTAGATTTAACTAATAGTGTCTATGAAGAAGAGAACGTTCATACTGAGTATGAAGATAAGTTTATTAAAAAGGGTAATAGAATCTACATGGTAGAAGCTGTAAAAGTAAAATAACAACATTTAGTTTACATAAATTTAATTATGTAAACTAAATGTGCTGGATATAGATTTTTAATAGCATTTTACTTTAAAATTAATCGTTTTTACCTTGATTTTAAAAAAATTTTTATTTATAATAATATTAATACAAATTAAAGGAGAAATACAATAATGATATCAGTTAATGATTTTAAAACTGGAGTTACTATCGAAGTTGATGGAAACATTTGGAAAGTAATGGAATTCCAACACGTTAAACCTGGTAAAGGAGCTGCTTTCGTACGTTCTAAATTAAGAAACATGCGTACAGGTGCAGTTAATGATAAAACATTCAGAGCTGGTGAGAAAGTAGCAAAAGCTCAAATTAACAACCAAAAAATGTCATACCTTTACTCAACTGGTGAAGCTTATGTATTTATGGATAACGCTACTTACGAGCAAATCGAAGTACCTGAAGCACAATTAGAATATGAATTAAACTTCTTAAAAGAAAACATGGAAGTTTCAATCTTAATGTTTGGTGACGAAATCTTAGGTATTGACTTACCAACAACAGTAGAACTTACTGTAACTGAAACTGAACCTGGTGTTAAAGGTGACACTGCACAAGGAGCTACTAAAGCTGCTACTGTAGAAACTGGATACACATTACAAGTACCTCTATTCGTTAAAGAAGGAGATGTATTAGTAATCAATACAGCAGAAGGTTCTTACGTATCAAGAGCATAATTTAAGAATAATTATAAAACTCTCTATTATTATCATGATAGAGAGTTTTTTATAAAAGGAGAAACTAATGAAATACGTACTTTTACTTCGGGGAATAAATGTTGGTGGGAAGAATAAAGTATCCATGGCTGAATTGAAAGATTTGATTTCACGTTTAGGATACGAAAATGTTATTACCTATATAAACAGTGGCAATATATTATTTGATTCTACTGACAACATAGATACTGTTAATGTAAATATATCACAGATATTAAATTCATATCCTTTCAAAATCAATAAAGTAATACTAACAAAACAAGAATATTTAGAAGAGCTAGAGAATTTACCTATGTGGTGGAAAGATGAGCTTTACCGAAAAGATGTCCTATTTTATAGTGATGATATAGATTATTCTATTATAAAAGAACGAATAAATAATATGCCTTTAAACGACGAAAATGTTCACTTTGGAAAAAGAGCTATTTTTTGGGGAAAGTTTAATGAAAAAAACTATTTAAAAACATCTTACCATAAATATCTAATTAAAGAACCTTTCTATAAATATATTACTATTAGAAATGGAAGAACTTTTATGAAGATTATTGAATTACTAGATAAATAATTTGACTAAACTATGTTGAGATAGTCTATATAGAACTCATAAACTTTTCGATTTAACTTGGTAAAATCAATTTCATTAAAATCATAGTTTTTAAGACAATTGCTATTACAATATTATCTAAGTAAGCGTATATCTTTACTTAATATAGCTAATAATGATATAATTACCTAATGAAAAAATTAAGGAGAATATAATGAAATTAGATAAAATATTAATCGGCTTAGGATTAATTATATATTCAATCCTAGCTTATTTTTTAGGGGTTCATTCTTATAAATTGTTATTAGTTTTCTTAGGAATTAGCGTACTAATATTTTTAATAACAAAATTACATTTCGAACCCTTCTTATCAATACTTATAGTAGCAATTATTCTAGGTTTATTTTTAGGTTTATCCCCTAGTTCAATAATTGACTCAGTAGAGAAGGGGACAGGATCTCTTCTGGGACATCTGTCTTTAATCTTAGGATTAGGGGCTATGTTTGGAAGAATATTAGAAGAATTAGGAGCAGTAGAAATTACTGCAAAGAAAATGATAAGTATATTTGGAATTAAGAGGATTCAATTAGGTCTTCTTATTGCAGGTATGTGTATTAGTTTTTCTTTATTCTTTGATGTAGCATTTATTTTGGTAATACCGATTATTTTAGCAGTAGCTAAAGAACTAGATTTGGATAAGATTTACTTAGCTTTACCAGCAAGTATAGGTGTACTAACTATTCATGCACTATTCCCACCACACCCTAGTCCAAGTATTATTACTAAAACATTCCATCTTAATATGGCAGAAGTATTCTTCTATGGTTTAATAGTTGCAATACCAACAGCAATTATCGGTGGTTTATTATTAACTAATTCAAGAATAGTATCTACTAAACCTATAGTACAAACAGAACAAAATAATATTAATGTTTTAAAAATAGAAAAACAGCTTATGAGTTCAAGTTTTGCTATTATATTAATGTTATTACCAGTAATTTTAATTACAATTCCTACTATAGCATTAAGCATAAAAAATTTACCATCTAGTTTAAAAGATATATTAACGATTATAAGTAATCCTGTTACTGCATTGATAATAAGTCTTTTAATAGCTATTTGGAAATTGATGATTGTAAAACATTTAAGAATTAGTAGTATTGCACCATTATTAAGTCAATCTATTAAAACCATTGCAGTCGTATTACTAATCAACGGTGCTGCTGGAGGGTTAAAACAAGTATTGGTAGATTCTAAAGTAACCGATGAAATTGTTCAATTAACCAATGGCTTACATATATCACCTATAGTAATTAGCTTCTTAGTTGCAGCTATACTTAGAATCTCATTAGGAAGTGCAACGATTGCAGCAATTACTACATTAGCAATAGTTGAACCATTAGTTCCAACTATTAGTTATTCACCGGTATTTATAATGTTAAGTATTACAGCTGGTAGTATGTTTTGTTCACATGTAAATGATCCAGGTTTTTGGTTATTTAAGCAGTATCTAAATTTAGATTTTAAAACTACATTTAAAACATGGACATTAGGAACAACAGTAGCATCTATCGTAGCTTTTTTCATAATATTAATTATGACTTCGATTACATAAATTTTTTTAAAAATATAGTAGTTTTTTGCTTGATATTTATGTTAAGGTATGTTATATTAATACTTGTGTATGTAGTAAATGTTATGAATAAACTATTTCCAAAAGGAGGATTAATTCATGGCAAAAGTTTGTTACGTTACTGGACGTAAAGCACGTTCAGGAAATACTCGTTCACACGCAATGAACGCAAATAAAAGAAAATTCAAAGCTAATCTACAAAAAGTAACAATTTTAGTAGACGGACAACCTAAAAAAGTTTGGGTTTCTGCTAGAGCTTTAAAATCTGGAAAAGTTGAGCGTGTATAATTAAGCGATAAACTTTAAGCTATCTAAGGTAACTTAGATAGCTTTTTACATTATATTTATAAATCATATATAAAAATCAATAAAATATATTATAAATCATGGTGAAAGCTCAAATTAGCTATTTAAATCAATTTTAAGACGTTTTTAATAATTTTGGAGTAATTGTATTAAAAATTAATTTAGGGAGCTTATATGCCGTTTAAATAGGTTGTTTTTTCTAAGATATTAAAATATAGATATAGAATACCAAAATGATCAATTATTCTTAATAAATATTTAGTAAAAATAAAGAAAAGTATATTATTCAAAAATCCAAAAGGTCAATTTTAAATACTTTATTAAAATGAGGGGATTGAAGTATATTGAAAGAAACTAATAAATATGATATAATATAATTGTTCGTATAATACATATTATATGTATAATTAATTAACTATAGGAGAATGTAGTAATATCAATGAATCAACGTGATTATTATAAAAAAAAAATAAATAAAATACTTCCTGAATTTCCAGATTATATAGAAGACTTTATCGACACGTATTACGATAATTTATCGCCACTTACATTACATAGATACTTAGAAACGTATAAGAATTTTCTAAACTGGACTATAAGAGAAACAATTTCAGATGCTGAAAACATAAAAGATGTTCAGCTTTCTACTTTAGAAAATATTTCTAAAAAAGAGATGGAAAGTTATTTTAAATCTCTTTCTCGTGAACAAGTTAATGGTAAATATCGTAGTCAAACAACTATTAACAATTATAAGGCTGCTATGAGGTCATTATATAAATTCCTTACCGTTACAAGTGAAAATGAACAAGGACGAGCTTATTTTGAGCGTAATGTAATGCTTAAGATACCTATTAATCGTGTAAAAGAAACTTTATCATCTAGATCAAAGAAAATATCGGAAAAGATATTTTTAGACTCTCAAGACGAAGAATTCTTACAATATGTTGAATTTGAGTATGAAAAAACTCTATCAAAACATGGAAAAAATTTCTTTTTACGTGATAAAGTACGTGATCTTGCGATACTAACACTATTTTTAAAAAGTGGTATTCGAGTTAATGAACTTGCTAATTTAAAGGTTAAAGATATAGATTTTTTAAATAGTGAGATAAACGTCATTAGAAAAGGTAATAAAGTAGACACAGTTATAATTACTAAATCAGCATTAGATAGACTTAATGAGTACATAACGTCCCTACCTTTTAAACTCAATAGAGAGGATTATGTCTTCATTAGTAAAAACAAAACTGGCTTATCAATAAGAGCCATTCAAAAACTGGTTATGAAATACACCGATGCATTTAACGTTCCTATGTCACCACATAAACTAAGACATAGTTATGGGACTAAATTAGCATTAAAAACGAACGGTAATATTCCAATCATTATGACACAAATGGGACACTCTAATAGTGACACATCAATGTTATACATTAACGAATCTAAAAAAATTATTAAGAAATCAATCGAAAAATTAGATGATTAGTATTGCAATATATCTCCTATTAAGGTACAATATAAAAGTTATTAAAATTATGGAGGTAAAAATGGGGATTATTATTCAAGTTTTAGGATCACTATTAATTCTTATTGGATTTGTATTTAGCCAATTAGGAAAACTTAAAACTACTTCACTTAACTATTTGTTATTAAACACCATCGGTGCTTTAATTCTTGGAATAGATGCATTCATTGGTAAACAATGGGGATTTGTTTTACTAGAAGGTGTTTGGTCAATAGTTGCAATTCAAGGTTTATTTAAATACTTCAATAAAAAAGAAGTAAAATAAAGAATATAGTTTACATAATTTTATTTATGTAAACTATATTCTTTTATAATATCTTTTATAAATTTCGTTTTACCTGCAGTATATCCTTCTCTATCGTACTTATATGTTTTTTCTAAATCTAATTTTAATATTTCATACTGTTTTGCAATTTTTGGATTTTCTATTAAAACATCTCTAAATTTAACTTCTTCAATATCACCTTTTTTTCTTACATGAAGATGGTAGACTTTATCTTGAAAACCATTATCACCATAACCTTTAACTAGAAAGGCTTTATTATCTTCTTTCCAACGTAGTTCCCATTCTACATTCAGAATATCAATTATACTATCAAAATCATCACTTTTATAGATTTCTAAAATTATATCTATTATATCCTTTGAATAAATATTAGATATTGCTGTACTCCCTATGTGATAAATACTTACTTTGTGTTTTTCAAGTTTAGCTAGTAAATTTGTTTTTTCTTCTTCATACCAAGTTACCCATTCCTTGTTATGTTTAACAAGTTTTATTGGGAATTTTCTTTTAAAATCCTCATCATTTAATATATTTTTCATTTATAATAACTCCTCAAAAAATAAAAATGTTAGGATAGGTAAATCCTATCACTAACATTATTTAAATACATGTAATGAATTCTTAAAGTACTCTAATCCTGATAAAATAGTCAATATTACAGAAATCCATAATAGAATATAGTCTAAATTAAAACCAAGTGTATTAAATATAGGATTTCCTAATAAAATTAGGATTATAGCAATTAACTGACTAATTGTTTTTAATTTACCAAGTATCCCTGCAGGAATTACTTCACCTTTTTCTACAGCCAAAAGTCTAAGTCCTGTAACTGCAAATTCTCTTGCTATTACAACTACTACCATCCAACTGTGCATTAATCCTAATTCAACCATTACAATAAAGGCACTTCCAACTAGTAACTTATCTGCTAATGGATCTAAGAATTTCCCCATATTAGTTACCAGATTATACTTTCTAGCTAAATATCCATCTATAAAATCTGTGAATGATGCAAACATAAAAATTAATGCTGCTATAAAAATATTAAGGGTTATATTTCGACCACCTAGGATAGAGATACTTCCTCCCATATTTATTAATAAAAACACTATAAATATAGGTATTAATATTGTTCTAAATAATGTTATTTTATTTGGTAGATTCATTATTTTTACTTACCCTTCTTGCATAAATTTAAATTCATTATAATTATACCATATTCTGTAATATGCTACAATAATAAAAACAGGATAATGTTGTTTATTATTGTAGTGTTACAATTGATGTGAGACAAAATATAAAAAAAGAAGAGTAAATCCTGT